>JAEEGL016418787.1_pt1 | contig 23961 bp, 16 predicted proteins | sample 9134231 | NCBI WGS metagenome assembly JAEEGL01 (sample SAMN16246548, study PRJNA631951) | gut metagenome | biome: gut microbiome; feature: rumen; material: fiber-attached | host: Bos | place: Iran: Karaj | collected 2018-10
GATTTTCGGGCGGTCATGCCCGCCCCTACAAACAAACCGAAAGGTTTTACGTTTCAGGAACATGGATTCAATCGTTCATCGTTCATCATTCATCATTCATCATTCATCGTTCATCAAACAAAGCGACAAACTGAAATTTGACGTAATTCCGCCCTCCTTCCATAATTCCTCACTCCTCATTCCTAATTAAAAAAAGTGCCGCCTTCCGGGAATCCGGAACGCGGCGTTTTGTATTTGGTTTATGCTCTGCCGTTTGCGTGGTTAACGATGCCGTTGATGAAGGATCTTACCCAGTTCGCGATCTTGCCGAGGAAGGCGATCACCTTGGCGTAGAACACGCTGAAGCCGCTGCTGAAATCGGTATCGGTATCAAAGGCGAGCGTATCGTCGGCGTTCTCGGCGGTGAGCGGCACAACGCAGTCGGGCGCGTCGTTGCCGTCTTCATTACCGGTATACACGAGGAACTGCGGGGCGTCCGCGAACGTATCCACCGTCATACCGTCGGTCTGGAAGAACCTTGCCATATGATCATCCGCCCAGTCCGGCGTGTACGGGTGCGAAAGATTGCCGATGAACCAGGTGGTATCGGGCAGGAAGCAGGTGGACGCGTCGATCAGCTTATCGGGGGAGATATACTTGCCCTTGCCCTCGGCGGTACGCTGGTTGATATACTTATCGCTCAACGTTTCGTTCACGTTCGCCGTGGTAGCGCCGAAGGATACGTCGTATACCGGGCTGCCGCCGTCGGAAAGCATCATGCTCTCTTCAAACACCGGACCCGCGGGATAACCGTATTTGGTGATATTACCGATCTCGATGCCGTCGGCAAGGCAGGCGTTGAGAAGGTCTTCAGTTTTATCCTTCACATTTGCGCGGTAGGTCTCAAGCTTTTCGATCAGGCCCGCATATTCAGCCTCGCGGCCGGTGAATATGAATTTCATTGCGTCTTCATAGTCGCGGTCGGAAACCATGGCCCACATGCCGGGCATCGTGCCGTAAGAGGCCAGCAGGATCTCGGGAAGCACGTCTTTGAGCACCTTCTCATAGATCGGCATGATCAGGGCGTTGGTGGTATCAAGGCCGTACATCGCGGCGGACATATCCACAACCGCGGTAAGAAACTCAATGATCTCGTTCTCGGGAATATCGAACTGGGAGGCGTCGGGCTTTTCGAGCCACTTGCTGATGGCGTAGGCGTCGAATTTGAGATGGCCGGAGAACATCTGGCTTACCAGAGAAAGGCCGTTATACGCGGGCATCAGGAAGAACAGCTTCTTAACGCTGTTGTGCCCGTACTTCGCAAGATAGGCCATTGTGATCGTGGAACCCTCGCAGCGCCCCACAAGGTTCACCTTGGAAACGCCGGTGGTGCGCTTCAGGTTCTCGATAAAGTCGTTCAGAAGATCGGCGTTGTACATGGGATCGAGGCGCCAGTCGTAAACGAATCTGTATTCGGTGATCAGATAGCCGCCGTAGTTATAGTTGTAATTGGTTTTATAATACTGCGAGGCAACGTATTGGCCCGGTGTGGGATCGCCGTTTTTATCGAGCTTTACTTCTTCATACAGGGGGGCAACCCATTCCATCAGCAGCGCGCGATAGGCTTCCACGTCCGCCTGTTCGCCGGAGACGATCGATTTCAGGAACGGACGGATGCAGGCGTTGAGCGCGTCGGAAAGATAGCCCTCCGGCTCGTTTACGGGGGCGATGACCTCGTTATCGGCGTTGTAGATCTCGGTGCCCTGACCGATCACGTACACAGTGGGCACGGAAGTACGGGCGGATGAATCGGCGGACGCGGTTACGGCGAAAACGGATAAGAACATCAGCACGGCAAGCATGACCGCAATGCTTTTTCTGAGTTTGGTGGACATAAGCATATCTCCTGATTTATAATATTTTATTAATAATACAACAACATTATGTAGCGCATGCTCCATATTTATGAATATAATGTGAACAATAAAACGGCAGGCGTCGGATCGGGGATAAAACCGGAAAAAGCCATGCGGATTTCAGATTTACGCGGTCCCTTTGGCGTGGTCCACGATGCCGGTGATGATCGAACGCACGAAGGTGATCAGCCGGATCAGGATGTTGCCGAAGGCGGCGTTAAAACGGTACACCGAATCGGAGAAGGTGGGTTCGTTCCCCACGCCCACAACGCTCTGCGCCGCGTTTTCTTCGGTGAGGGGTTCAAGATCGCCTGCGTTATAGAGCATAAACTGCGGGCGGGCGGGATCGGTATCCACGGTCATACCGTCGGTCAGGAAGAAGGACTGGGTGAGAGCATCGAGCACATACGGGAAATCCTGATGCTCCAGATTGCCGATAAACCAGCTCGTATCCGGGAACATGCAGGTAGAGGCGTCGATCTTTTTATCGGCGGAAATGTATTTTCCTTTGCCTTCGGAAATACGTCCGGCGATATACTTCTCGTCCAGCGTGCCGCTATGGGTGGAGGTGGTTGCGCCGAAAGATACATCCGATACCAGCGCGTGGCCGTCCGAAAGCATATCTGCTTCGGCGCACAGGGGCATGGCGGGATAGCCGTATTTGGTGACGCTGCCCACTTCAATGCCGTCCGCTTCGCATGCGCGCAGCAGTTCTTCCGTTTTCAGCGACACGTTCTCGTGATAGGATACGATGCGCTCGATAAGCCCCGCGTATTCCTCTTCCCGCCCGGCGAAAACGTACGAAAGCGCCGCGTCGAAATGATCGTTATCCACCATTGCCCACGCCGCGGGGAAGGTACCGTAGGATAACAATAAGATATCAGGGATCATTTCACGGATCAGGTCGGCGTACAAACGGTTGACCAGTGCACCGGCGGGGTCCACGCCCGGTATGGCGGAGGAGGCGTCCAGAAAGGCTTTCAGCAGCGCCAGCAGATCTTCACCCGATGAAAGGGAGGAAAGATCCAGCGAATCCAGCGAGAAATTGGGGTTGTTCTTCAGAAAAGCGTTGATCTCTTTCGCGGAGAACTCCATTTCGCCGCTGAAAACAGCGGACGCGAGAATATAGCCGTTGGAGGCCGTGGTGTTGAAGAAGATCTTGTTCACCTTTTCGTGCCCGTATTCGGCCAGATACGCCATCAGTATCGTGCCGCCCTCGCAGCGGCCGAGCAGGTTCACCTTTTCGGCGCCCGTGCCGAGCAGGATGGCGTTGATGTACGCATCCAGCTTTGCGGCGTTCACGAAGGGATCGAGGCGCCAGTCGTAATTGAAATCATAGGCGCGCAGCTCGTATACGCTGCCGGAGATGCGGTCCGGCGCCACGTCGGGGATCTCAAAGGGCACGTAGCCCCAGTCCAGTGTGGGAACATACTCGCCGATGGGATCGCCGTTATTGTCCATAACAACGTCTTCATAGATCGGGGCGACCCATGAAAGCAGCTTTTCTTTATACGTCTGCTTTGCTTCGGGCGTGCGCAGGAGCAGGGCTTTGGCAAGGTCGCCGGCACAGTCGCTTACGGCCTCGCCCAGATAGCCCTCGGGCGTATCAATGGGCAGAACCATTTCTCCCTCGGCGTTCAGAAGGCCGCCGTTACCGCCCACGATATAAACGGTAGGCACCGCGCCGCCGGAAGCCCCCGCGGCAAGGGCGGGAACACATCCGAGAAAGATCAGAAGCAGAACAAGGAATACGGATATCGCTTTTTTCATGAATACGCTCCTCAGAATAAGCTTGTGTTTATACTGTTATCACACCGTGCCGTTCGCGTGCGCCACGATGCCGTCGATAAACGCCCTTACGCGTTCAACAAGGCGAAGCACGATCGTGAGCAGGCCGCTCATGAACTGGTCGAAGCTGTCCACAACGCCGGGGGCCTCTTCTGCCTGGTCCAGGCCGACTACGGACGTATTTTTGTTTTCTTCGGTGAGCGGCACAACGGGGGCTTCCTCACCCTGACCGACCAGGAACTGCGGATAGGTCGCGTCCGTGCGCACGGTCATCGGCGAACGGGCGGTGAAGAATCTCTGGCAGATGTCGTTCATCTCCCAGGGGGTGGACTGGTGGTCAACGCCGCCGATGAACCAGGTGGTTTCGGGGAACAGGCAGGTGGAGGCGTCGATCTTCTTATCGACTGAGATGTATTTTTCGTCGTGGGCGGCGATATACGAATCGCTCAGCGTGCCCGCGTAGGTGGAGCAGGTTGCGCCGAAGGAAAGGTACTTGGTGAGCGCCTCGCCGTCGGAAAGCTCTTCGGCTTCCGGGGTCAGCGGGATGGCAGGATAGCCGTATTTTGCGATCGCGCCGATCTGAATGCCGTCAGCTTCGCATTCCTTCAGGATCTCTTCGGTTCTCAGCTGCACGTTCTCGTGGTAATAGGTGACCTTTTCGATCAGGCCGGCATACTGCGCTTCTTTGCCTTCGAACATATAAGCGAGGGCGTCGTCAAAATCCTTTGAGGCGATCATCGCCCAAACGGCGGGGAAGGTACCGTAGGAAGCCATAAACACGTCCGGGATCACCTCGCGCAGCACGCGGGTATAAACGCCGTCCAGCGTGGAACCGAGCAGATCGATCTGCGGCGTGGCCGCGGAAAGGTTGAGCATGCCGAGCAGGATGTTTAAGATATCCTCGCCGATCTCAAGCTCCTCAATGGAAAAATGCACGTTGTTGTTGAGCCACGCGCGGATGTCCGCCGAGCGGAACTCCACATTGCCCGAGCACAGCTGCGTGGGCAGCAGATAGCCGTTGGAGGCCGTGTTGAAGAACATGATCTTGTTCACGTGCCCGTGGCCGTATGCCTCAAGATACGCCATCAGCGGGCAGCCGCCCTCGCAGCGGCCCACAAGGTTGACCTTATCGCGGCCGGTGGCGGCCATGATCTTACCGATGTAATCGTTCAGTTCCGCGGCGGTCTCATAGGGATCGAGACGCCAGTCGTAGTAATAGATATAGGCCTGCAGCGGATATTCCCCGCCGGAGATCCGGTTGGGAAGCGTTTCGGGGATGATGAAATACCCCGTTTTGCCGGTGCCTACGATGACCGGCTCGGTGGCTTCGCCGTTGTTATCAAGGCGGATATCGTCGTACAGCGGCGCGATCCAGGATACGAGCTTCTCTTTATACGCCTGCATATCCTCTTCGCTGCCGGTGACCACGGCCTTCGCGAGATCGCCGATGCAGTCTTTCACCGCGTCGGCAAGAAAGCCCTCGGGCGTTTCCACGGGCGCGATCTTCGTGCCGTCGGTCTTATACAGCGAGCCGCGGCCGCCGTTGATGTAAACCGTGGGATAAGCCACGTAATCAGCGGCGTTCACAATGCCGACGCCCATCACCGACAGGCACCCGAAAAGCATCACGAGGGACAGGATAACAGATAAAACCTTTTTCATATGCATTCTCCCAAAAAATAGTATTTTTATTTATTGTATCATAAAACAATTTCTGTTTGCAACAAAAAACGGAATTATGACGGAAATATGGCAAAAGTAAAGACTATGATTGTAGATGTGCCTTCGGCACGGGATGTGGGATGAGGAATGGGGGATATGCTCGCTATGCTCGCGGGATGAGTTCAATCCTTCCCGATTTTATAATACCGATTTTTATTGTTATTATCTTCGTCCAAGGTGGATGTAACATCCTCCCATCCCCCATTCCCCATCCCGATCGCGAAGCGATCTTTATCCCGTTCGCGTAAGCGAACAGAAAGACAAACTGAAATTTGAAAGACAACTTCCCTACAAAAAAAACCGCCGCTCCGGGGAACGGAACGGCGGGATGTGCTAAGTTACGGATCAGTAGGTGACCTTCCAGGTCTGGTGGAAGAGCAGGCCGATGTTGCAGTTGGATACCTTGACCACCACGGCGGCGGTAACGGAATCAAAGTGCAGCACGCTGGGGGTAAGGAAATCGAAATCGGTGATGTGGCCGCTGGCTTTGTCGATCCTGGCGGTCACGGTGGCTGCGCCGACCCAGGAATGGAGCCCCTCAAACTTGATGAGGCTGCCGGCCGCGCCGGTCACGTCGTCGCTGCGGAGCAGCGGGCCGATCACACCCGCGCTGCCCTGCCCGGGCTGGGGATCGACCTCCCAGTTGTCGTCCGTGCCGGTGGAGGTGAGCTTGACCTCATAATAGTCGCCCTTGTCGGTGCACGTGGCAGAACTGATCTGAGAGGGAGAGATGGAAAGCGTGGTAACGCCCACGGGCGGCAGCGAAGACGCGTCGCCGGGCACCTCGTCGGTGGTCTCCTTCATAAACTGATTCATCAGCGACTGGGCAAGCTTTTCGAGCGTGGAGTTGTTGTTGATCTCAAGGATGTTATTATACTGCGAGGTATAGTCGTAAGTACGGACGACGCTCTTGGCATCAGACGCGATCTTGTTGTAACCGGTAACGTACAGGTTGATGATCTCTTCCTTCGTGGTGGGCGCGCCGGACTTCGCCTGCGTGGTGGTTTCGGGCGCAGCGGTGGTGGTTTCGCCGCCGCCGGCAGTGGTGGACTCGCCGGTGGAAGCGGTGGTGCTCTCCGCCGGAGCGGTGGTGGCGTCCGTCGGCTGCAGCGTTTCAATGGGCTGGGCCGTGGTTTCGGTCACAGAAGCACCGTCGGACGATGCGGGCACGGCGGCGCCGCCGAAGAGGGCGGAAACGTTGTCGTAGGGGATCTCGATACGCACGGTACCGCAGGCCGTAAGCGCGAATACAAGCAGCAAACTCACTGTGAGCAGTATGATTCTTGATTTTTTCATAGTATACCTCCGCTATACAAAGCATAGTACCTTAAATATATCATAAATGAAAACCGTACCGGATGTCAATAGAAAAATCCGGTTCTTCAATTATTTTTTATCCGCTGTCTATTCGTCGCCGTCGTATGCGTCCTCATCGTCGGCTTCGGTATCTTCGGCGTCGTTTTCGTCGGTTTCGTCCCCTTCGGAAGATCCTTCTTCACCGGAGGCATCCTCGGAGGTGGATTCTTCGGAAGCCGCGGTCTGCGGAGCTTCGGTGGTCGGCTGCTGCGCGGGAACCGCGGTCTCGGGCAGGCCGAGGGCGCGCACGGAGCTGATATAGGTGCCGGTGGAGGCGGTGCGCAGCGTTACCTTCACGTAGCGGTCGGGCTCCGGCAACGAAAGCTCGCCGGTGCGGCTGTTCTGCGTGTAGAGGCCGGTGTTGAGATACCCCACCGTGAGCACGACGCTGTCGCCCTTGGTCTCCGTATCGGTGATCGTGGGCGCGTACACCGGGGTGATCGTGGTGAGCGGGATCTTATATGCGTGGGCCGCCGCATCGTAGGTGAACTCGTAGCCGTAGCCCGATACCGTTGCGTGCACGATGGCACGCCCCATGCCGAAGAAATGCACGAACGCCGCGGTCACCTGCCCCTCCGGCAGCAGCAGATAATCGCCGGAATACTGATACCGGGTGGAATCCAGGGCGGAATTGAGCACCGACCACACCGAAAGCTCCACCATCTCGTTCATATCGGCCACGGCAACGTCCTCAAAAGGCACCATGTTGATGGCTGCCACGGGGATCACATAGCTGTAATAATCGGCGGTCTGCGCCGCGTCGGCGTCGTTTTTCTTCGATTGCACAAGGCCGACGCCCATAACGACCAGCTGGTACACGCCGAAGCACGCCAGCAATATCACGATGATCCCGATGAAGACATTCAGCGGGCTGTGTTTTTGTTCCGGCGGCGCGGGCTGCGGCTCCTGCGGGAGCTGCTCCTCCGGTTCTGTTAAATAATCGTAATACGACATTGCATTCTCTCTTTCCGCGTTCGTTCAGGCTATGCCGAGATAGGGTTTGGGATCCACCCGGTTGCCGTCGATGATCACCTCAAAATGCAGGTGCGGGCCGGTAGCGTAGCCGGTTTGCCCCACCAGAGCAATGGGCTGCCCCGCAACCACTTTCTCGCCCACGGTCACCATCAGGGACCCCTCGATACAGTGCGCGTACAGGGTCTCCATGCCGTTGCCGTGGTCGATTTTTATATAATAGCCGTAGCTGGAATGTACGCCCGAGATCACCACGGTGCCGCTGGCGGCGGCAACCACGGTCTTGCCGAGGCTGGTGCCCACGGAGGAGCCGATATCCAGCGCCGAATGCAGCTTGCCCCAGCGCCAGGCGTAGTCGGAATTGATGCGGTCCGCGTCCGGCACCGGCCAGAGCAGCAGCCCGCCGAAGGATTTCGCCACCACGTAAGAGGAATCCAGCGCCCGGGTGCCCACCTGCTTGGTTTCGGCAATGGGTTCCCTGATGCTCACGCGGGAGATCTCGCGGGACTGGATCCGGTCGCCGCCGATATAGGTAACAAGGTTCGTGATGCGGTCGGCGCCGCTCTGCCCCTGCACCACCACGCGGGAAGTGCCCACGTACAGAGAATCGGATCTGATCTCAACGGTTTCGTAATCGCGGATCTCTTCCGTCACCTCCGCCGCCACGGTTTTTACGGTGAGCGGCGACGGCGCGCGCCATACGCGCAGCGAGGTGCCGACAGGCAAAAGCGTTTCGGCATCCAGTTCGGTGTGCGGGTTCAGCGCCGCAAGTTCGGTAAGGGAAAGGCCGTATGCTCCTGCAACCACGGCGGGATACATTTCTTCGGGTACGGTATAATAGCGGTCCGATTCCGCAGGCATCAGCTTTGTGCGCAGCGCCGCGGCGTCGGCAAACAGGGCGGGATCGTCGGGATACGTGCCCTGCCTGAACGAGATATCCTCCACGAAGGAGCTCACGCCGTCCGCATTGCCGGAAAGCGCCGAAAGCGCCTCGTCGAACACGGCGCGGGCCTCGGATTCGCTCTTTACGAGGCAGAAAAATCCGCCGTCGATATATACGCCGCACGCCCGGGTAAGGGAGGCGGTGCTGAGCGCAAGCAGCTTTTCACAGATCTCGTCTTCATTCGAAAAACGGTTCGCCTTGACGAGTTCCGGCGAGAGCGTGACCTCGGGCAGCGTGCCGGAGGCCTCCCCTTCCCCGAAATGCAGCAGCGCGGAGGCCTGCTGCCGGGCGGAAAGATAGGTGCGCTCGGCGTCCACGTAGCCGATCACGGCGTCGCCGGAAGTGAGCCGGTAGGCGGGCGTAAGGGAAGAAAAATGCCCCAGCGTGATAAAAAAGACCACGCTCGCCGCGGCGGGGACCGCCAAAAGCAGCAGGTACCTGGCCACGCCCCCGTAACGGGCGGCGGAACGGCGCGCGTAATAACGGATGACGCTGGGCACGGAGCGGGGCTCTTTGCCCATCGCGTAAAAGATGCCCTTCAGCGCGTGCACGAAACGGCCGGTGAAGAATTCTTCATCCCCCGCCACGCGGCGGAAGCTGGATACGGCGGTCTTTTTCACGGCGACCGCCAGACGGAACAGCAGCACGAAGGGGAAACGGATCACTTTAAACAGCGCCGAAAACACCGCCGCAAACGCCTTACGCACCGTACGCCCGAGGGCTTCCACGCCGTACAGCATCGCTCCCATTCCGTCACCGCCTTTCCGTATAATAGCCTAAATAAAATAATATAGTTATATATTGAAAATAAACTTAATTCAACATGCTACATTATATATTTTCCGGTTTTGGTTGTCAATCGTTTTTTCGAAGCCTTGACAACCGCGAAAAAAAAGTTTATGATAAATAGGAATCAACCCGGAAGGACGTATTCGCGAATGAAAAAATATTTGCCACTTATTATAGCAGGTCTGGCGCTGGTGCTTGCTTTCGTATTATCCTTTGCGATCACGAAGAACGCGAAGATCAAAAAGCTGCGCGCCACCTATCTGCCGTCGGACACGACCGCAGCCTCCGACGCTTCCGATTCCGGCAGCTCCGCCCCCGCCGATACGCCGAGAGGCGGTTCTGAAGACGAACAGAACACGAGCGGGAACGAAGACGGCGCCGAAACCGCCACCCTTACGAAGCTGCCCGATCCCGAGATCGAAACCATGCCCGAGGGCGAAAGATGGAGCCTCGTGCTGCTGAACATTTACCATAAAATGACCGATTCCTACGAGCCCCGCGTAGACCGGATCAGCGAAGAAAGCGAGATCCGCCTGAACGAGAACGTGGTGGAGCACTACCGCGAAATGGCGCAGGCCGCCGCGCAGGACGGCATCACCTTAAAGGTTGACGCCGGTTACATCCACGTAGACACCCAGGAGCGCATGTTCCAGAAAGAGGTTGAATCCTACACCTCCCAGGGTCTGAGCACGGACGAGGCGCAGGTAAAAGCGGCCTATACCGTACTGCCCCCCGGCTGCAGCGAAGCCAACTACGGCCTCAGCGTGGATTTCGCCCACACGGACGACGATTTCACCGCAACAGAAGCCTATGCCTGGCTGCGCGCCCATGCCGCGGAATACGGCTTTGTTGAGCGCTACACGGCAGACAAAGAGAGTTTTACCCATTTCAAGGCCTGCCCCTGGCACTGGAGATACGTGGGCGTTAACGCCTCCAAATATATGCGCGACTATAACGTCTCTCTTGAAGAATACGTAGGCCAGACAGACTGATCCCGCAAAACGGGGATCTTACATCATACGAGACCAAAGCTTATTGTGAAATATGAATACCGCTCACAATAAGCTTTTTTTGTTTGGAAATGAAAGGGAGGAATGACCATGTCTGACGGCGCGGCGAAAAAGCCGCTGGGCGAAAAACTGACCGACCTGATCGTGGGGCTGAAGGAAAACTGGAACGTGCCCAAACCCGGGGAATACACCAGCATCAAAGAGTTTCTGTTCTACTGCCTCGGCATCATGGGCGTGTGCGGTTTCACCTTTATCTGCAACGATACCGTGGCGTTTACGGCGACCTATCTCTGCGGCTCCATCTTTGAGATCAAGATGATGGATTTCACCATCATTACGTTTATCTCTCTTGCCGTAAAGTATCTCACGCTGTACGTGGAATCGATATCGATGACGATCTTCGAGAACCTGGGGCACCTTTCCAAAGAGAAGACCCGCAAGGCGATCATCGCTTACGCCATATGTCTCGGGGCGGGCGTGATCTGCTACTTCATCCCCTCGGAGCCGTTTGAAGTGATCATCAAGGGCCTGCCCCAGCTGGTGGGCAATATTCTGGTGATCACCGGCATCGGCGGGCCGGTGAACTGGTTCCTCCGCTACAAATTCTGTACGAAATACGGCAGATACAAACCGTTTCTGGTCGCCTACGGCATTCCGATCGCGGTCATTACCTGCCTTATCCCGTTCGTGCCCACCACCCTGCCCTATACCACGAAGCTGGTGGTGCTGCATTTCCTGTTTACGCTGCGTTCGCGGTTTTCGGCCCTGTATTACGACAACCCCAAGGCCATCGTGGCGCTGCTCACCCCCAACAGCGTGGAACGGCAGAAATACTATTCCTTCGGCGCGATCTTCCTGGGCGGCCTGCGCTCGATCTTCCGCATTATCTTCCCGATTATGATCGCCAGCACCGGCGGCTACCTGAGCGTAAAATCGTACCAGCTGTTCGTACCGATCCTCTCGGTGTTCAGCTTTGGTATGGCGTTCTTTATGATCGGCGTAAAAGAGCGCGTCGCCTCCAACCGCGAAACAACGCCCAAGGTGGAGTTCGGCAAGAGCGCGAAGAGCCTGCTCAGAAACAAGTATTTCTGGATCGTGAACATCGCAGGCGTGCTGGGCCTCTGGAACGCCATTGCGGACGGCGTGATCAACTATACGCTGATCTACTCGCTGCGCATCGAATGGATCGTGGGCATCGCCAGCATCGCGGGCATCACGTCGTCGCTGGGCAATATCGCGATACCGTTTCTCATCAAGCGGTTTGAGAAACGCACCATCATCATATGGATGCGCGCCATATGGGCGCTGATCACGGCAGGTTACCTGCTGGGCCTGCACTTCGACAATTCCGTGTGGATCCTGCTGTTCTTCATCTTCCTGCGCAGCGGCATTTCCGCCGGATGCGGCGGCCTCACGGACGGCCTGAACGCCGATATCCTCGATTACCACCAGTGGAAGACCGGCGAACGCGCGGATAACATGATCAACATTTTCGGCTGGTTCACCACGCCCGTGAGCACGGCGCTGGGCTTTGTGGCGCCTGCGCTGCTGAAGATGGTGGGCTTCACCTCCGACTGGGACGTGCTGTTCGATTCCTTCATTTTCGGCCGCGCGATGCGCATCTACGTTTATCTCGGCATCGTGGGCCTCATCCTGTGCACGATCCCGTTCTTCTGGTACGATCTTACCCGGGAGAAACACGACTTTTACGTGGCCGAGATCGCAGCCCGGGAAGCTGCCGCAAAGGAGGTGTCCGCAGAATGAAACGGATACTCACCGCAGCCCTCGTGCTGCTGCTTCTGGTTTCCACGTTTGCCGGATGCGCGCTGTTTAACAGCGACGCCGACGTAAAGTATACGGAAAAAGACGGCGAAATACACATCACCGGGTATACCGACAAAACCGTGGTGACCGAATTCACGGTTCCCGACGAGATCGACGGCAAACCCGTGACCGCGATCGACGATTTCGGCATCTGCAACGCCGAAAGCCTTACGAAGATCACGATCGGCAAAAACGTGCGTGAGATCGGCACGTGGGCGCTCACCAACAACCAGCACCTCGCCGCGTTCGAAGTGGCCCCCGGAAACGAATATTTCACGGCGAAGGACGGCGTTCTGTTCTCAAAAGATATGAAGACGCTGTACTTCTATCCCTGCGGCAGAGGCGTGGAATTCGACCGCCTCGGCATGGCGAAAACGGATGAAGAAGGCAACGCGATCATTGTGGAATATACCATCCCGGACGGGGTGGAAACGATACGGGAAAAGGCGTTTTACAAGTGCTATTACGTGGATATCCCCGCAATACCGGACTCGGTGACCCGCATTGAAGAAAAAGCCTTCCACCGCACGAGCGCCGTTACGGACTTCACGATGTCAGCAAACGTGAAATACATCGGCAAGGACGCCTTCTCTTACGATGAAAAGCTGGAGAACGTGACCATCCCGGCAACGATCGAAGAGATCGGCGAATACGCGTTCTTCAACTGTACCGGCATGCAGAAGATCACCGTGCTGGCAAAGAAAGAAGACGTGATCCTCGGCAACAAATGGCAGCCCACCGCCAAGGGCCGCATCCGCACGGACTGCGAGGTCACGTTTGAGGGATGAGCGGCCGGTGACCGGTGGCCGGAGTTGTGTTTTTCCGGGCCTTGAGCCCTGCATTCAGACGTCAACCCACGGTTCCGCCCTTCTGGTTTTTCAGAGGGGCGGTTTTTTACCCCCTTCTTTACGAAGACCATGATGCGGTTATACTTTTGATACGGCAAGGCAATGCGAAAGCACCGATCTGCCAGGGCAAAGCTTGACATAAAACCGCAAAAAACGTAAGATAAAAATAAAGAACGCGGGGCTGCCCGAGGAGGAGGATAACTATGGCGCAGAAAGAAACAAAGCTGCTTTACAAAACCAAAGGCGGCGCGCAGCCGGGCGGCAAGCCGAGGGTATATTTCACCTGCCATCCGGATGATTTTGAGAGATATTTCGATAAGGTGTGCGAGGATATCCTCGCCGCGCACGACTGCGCCGTGTACTATACCCAGGATATGGCGGGCATATTGCCGGAGGATACCCGCGAAACCGACCTGGACCGGATGAACCTGTTCGTGATCCCGGTCACGTTCCGTCTGCTGCGCGAAGAAAACCGCGCGATGGACGCCGATTTCGCCTTTGCCAAAGAAAAGCACATCCCCGTGCTGCCGCTGATGATGGAAACAGGGATCGAATCGTTTTACAGCGCGCCGGACCGGTTCGGAGAACTACAGTATCTCAGCCCGTTTTCGACCGACCTGACCGCCATCTCCTACGAAGAGAAGCTCAAAAAATATCTTGATGCGGTGCTGATGAGCGACGAGACGTCAAAACGCATCCGCGAGGCCTTTGACGCGTACATCTTTTTAAGCTACCGAAAAAAGGACCGGGCCTTTGCCAATACGCTGATGCGGCTGATCCATAAACACCCGGGCTGCCGCGATATCGCCGTGTGGTACGACGAATTCCTCACCCCCGGCGAGAGCTTTAACGAGAACATCGAGCGCGTTTTGAAGAACAGCAGGCTGTTTACGCTGCTGGTGACGCCGAATCTGCTGGAGGAGCCGGACGGCAAGCCCAACTTTGTAATGGGCAAAGAATACCCCGCCGCCCGCGACGCCGGGATGGACGTGCTGCCCGCCGAAATGCAGGCCACCGACCGCGCCGCTTTGAGCGAAAAGTATAAAGGCATTCCCGAGCCCGTGGACGCGAACGACGACCCCGCCTTTACCGCCGCGCTGGCGCAGGCGATCAGCCGCCTCGGCATCAGGGAAAACGATAACGATCGCGAGCACAATTACCTGATCGGCCTTGCCTATCTGGACGGCATCGACGTGGAGGTAAACCGCGAACGGGCATTGGAGCTGATCACCTCCGCCGCCGAAGCGGAATTGCCGGAGGCGATGATAAAGCTGAAAGATATGTATCATGACGGCAGCGGCGTGGAGCTTGATTACCGGAAATCTCTCTACTGGGCGCGGAAACACGCGGAATACTGTGAAAAGCATTGCGGGGAAGAAAGTGAAACCACTCTTAGGGCATTGCACAGTCTGGCGTTTGCGCTGAAGAACAACGGGGATTACAAAGAATCGCTGAAAACAAGCGAAAAATGCTATGCCCTGCGCTGCAGGATTCTCGGCGAAGAGCATCAGAATACTCTTACAACGCTGAACAATCTGGCGATTACCTATTCTAATCTCGGTTATCTCAATAAAGCGCTGGAACTGGAAGAAAAATGCTATGCGCTGTATTGCAGGCTCCTCGGCGAAGAGCATCCGGATACGCTCCATTCACTGAACAATCTGTCGGTTATCTACGACGAATGCGGTGATCGCAAAAAAGCGCTGGAACTGGAAGAAAAATGCTATACGCTGCGCCGCAAGGTTCTCGGAGAAGAGCATCCGGATACTCTCACAACGCTGAACAATCTGGCAGGCACCTGCGGTGATCTCGGCGACCGCAAAAAAGCGTTGGAACTGAAAGAAAAGTGTTATGCACTGAGCCGCAAGGTTCTCGGAGAAGAGCATCCGGATACTCTCGTCTCACTGAACAATCTGGCAGTTGCCTACGGTGAACTCGGCAGTTACAAAAAGGCGTTGGAGCTGCAAGAAAAATGCTATGCGCTGCTCTGCCGGGTTCTCGGTAAGGAGCATCCGGATGCGCTTACAACGCTGAACAATCTGGCTGTTGCCTACGGTGAACTCGGCGATCACAGGAAGGCATTGGAGCTGAATGAAAAATGCCATGCCCTGCGCTGCGAGATCCTCGGAGAAGAGCATCCGGATACGCTCGCTTCTCTTAACAATCTGGCAAAAATCTACGGAAAACTCGGCGATCACAAAAAAGAGGCAGAACTGCAAGAAAAATGCTATGCGCTGCACTGCCGGGTTCTCGGCGAAGAACATCCGAATACGCTCACAATACTTTCCAATCTGGCATATACATACGGCAAACTCGGCGATTACAAAAAGGCGTTGGATCTGAATAAAAAATGCTATGCGCTGCGATACAGAGTCCTCGGAGAAAAACATCCGGATACGCTCAATTCGCTGAATAATCTGGCCGGTACCTACAGCGACCTCGGAGATCATAAAAATGCGCTGGAAATGAAAGAAAAATGCTATGCACTGCACTGCAGGATTCTCGGCGAAGAGCATCCGTATACGCTCATAGCACTGACCAATCTGGCTTTGGCCTACGTTGATCTCAACGATTTCAAAAAAGCGTTGGAACTGCAAGAAAAATGCTATGCGCTGCACTGCCGGGTTCTCGGCGAAGAACATCCGAATACGCTCGATTCACTTGCCAATCTTGCTTATACATACGGTTATCTCGGAGACTACAATACTTCCCATGATATATTAAGCAAGTTGGCAGTTATCTACGGTATCCAGGGCAATCATAGAATGGAAGCAGAGCTTAAAGAAACATGTTGCACGCTGGAAAGCGTGATGCTCAAAGAAAAGTATACGGATACAATCATTTCGCTGAACGATCTGGCTTTTACTTCATATAATCTCGGTGATTACAGAAAAGCGGCAGAACTGTTTGAAGAATGCCATGCACTGACATGCAAAGTCCTTGGCGAAGAGCATCCGGGTACGCTCACGACACTGAACAACCTTGCCGATTCTTACAGTGAAACCGGCGAATATGCGCGGTCAATCAAGCTGTTTGAACGGTGCCATACGTCCCGTATGAAGGTATTGGGTGAGGATGACCCGGATACGCTGAACACCGCCGCAAATCTGGCGAAGGTTTGTTATGCCGCCGGGCATACGGAACGCGCACGGGAGCTTTGCGAAACGCTGTGGCAGCACCGCGACGCCATGCTCACGAACGCAAGAGAAAAAACCGCGATACTGTTTGATGCTTTGGGCGAGCCCGAAAAGGCCGCCGCGCTGCGGGAAACAAACGGGGATACGCAATAACGGGATACAGATTCCGCGCACAGTATACGATCATAAAGGAGGCAACCGATATGGCAGACAACCTGCAGAGCTCCGCGCCGACGCTGCAAGAGGCGATTTCGCGTTTGAACGGGAAAAAAACAACGCCCCGTCCCGATACGGCGCTTGCCGTTGTTACCGCCGCGGCGGAAGCCGGGGATCCCGATGCAATGAGATGTCTTACTAAGGCGTACGATGCCGAAGAAGGTTTTTTTGACGAGCCCGAAAAGAAACTGTTCTGGGCAAAAAAGTATTATGCGTACTGCGAAAAAAACTACAAAAAAAAAGACCTCGATTACCTTCTCGCACTGAGCGATCTGGCGCACGCCCACCGTGCGATCGGAGATCCGATCAAAGCGCTGGATCTGTACGACCAGTGTTATGAGCTCAGAAAAGAAGCGTTTGGGGAAACGCACCTGCTCACGGTGCTGACGCTTATTGATTTCGCGGAGGTTTGCGGCGATCTCAATATGACCGATCAGGAATTGTGCCTGTTGGATCGGGCGGAATATCAAGGCCGTTTTTCTCTCGGCAAAACGCATTCGAGAATGCTTTCCGCGCATGCGCACATGAGCTTCTTAAAATACAGTCTGAACGACGGCAGCGCATATGACCAGCTTTACGAATGCTGTGATGAGATCGTGAAAAAACGGGACAGGATCACCCCGTTCCTGCTCACAACCGCCGCTGAACTGGCGATGTTTTTGCAAAAAGACTGCGAATCGGACCGGGCGAAAAAGCTCTGCGACGTACTGCTGCAGAACAAAGAGATGCTGCCGCCAAAAGCAAGAAGGATCGGATACAGAGTGCTCACAGAGCTCGGCGAAACCGAAAAAGCCGAAGCGCTGCAGGAATGAACGGAAATACAATGTTACACAGCTTTGCTGCGTATCACGCTTACGGGATGAGCATTCCCCCATTAAACCGGCCACCGGCCACTGAAAAAGGACCCTCGCGGGTCCTTTTCTTACTGTCTTACGCCGGTTTCGCCGTCGCGGTAATAGTTGGTGTGGGTGATCGGGTGCTTGGTGGAGTTCCAGATCTCGTCCGCCACGCCCTGCCACTGCAGCGCGAACTCGTCGCACCGGCCGCAGAGGGTATCCACGTCTTCTTCCACGATCAGGTTGGTGGATTTTGCGCCGGTCTCTTTGATGATGGCCCTGAGCTTATCCGGGTTTTCGAGCATCGGGCACGGGCGCAGGTGGTTCTCGTTGAAGGGCTGCCCCTTATGGTACGCCATGAACAGCGGGTTCTGAAGCGCCTCAAGCAGCGTGTGGGTGCGGATGTTCGCGTCGGAATAATGGATGAACACGCAGGGCTCCATATCTCCGGCGGAATTGATATGGAAGTAGTTGCGCCCGCCGGCGATGCAGCCGCCCACATACTCGCCGTCGTCCTGGAAATCGATGATCATCATCGGCTTGCCGGTGGCGGAATCGCGCATTTTGCGGATCCAGAAATACATGGTCTTGCGCTGGTCGGGGCGCGGGATCAGCTCTTTATCCGCCGTGTGGCCCACGGGCATATAGTTGAAATACCAGGCAAACTTCACGCCCGCTTCGATCATCTTATCCACGAATTCGTCGGAGATCACGTAATCGAGGTTTTTACGGGTATAGCATACGGAAATGCCGAACAGGCACTTATGCTTTTTGAGCAGCGCCATCGCGTCCATCGTGGCTTTATATGCGCCCTCGCCGCGCCTGAGATCGTTGGATTCTTCGGTGCCCTCAACGCTCAGCGCGTATGCGAGGTTGCCCACGCGCAGCGTTTCTTCACACAGCGCGTCGTCGATCAGGGTGCCGTTGGTATATGCCATAAAGGCGCAGTCAGGGTTTTCTTCGCACAGGCGGATGATATCGTTTTTGCGGATCAGCGGCTCGCCGCCGGTAAACATATAGAAATGCGTGCCGAGCTCTCTGCCCTGGGCGATCACACTGTTCATCTCGTCGTAAGTGAGGTTCTGCCGGTGGCCGTACTCCGCCGCCCAGCAGCCCTTGCACTTCAGGTTGCAGGCGCTGGTGGGATCGATCAGGATCTGCCACGGGATATTGCAGTGGTACTTTTCGCGGTTCGCGCGCACTTCCTTCGTGCCGAAATAGCCCGCTTCCACACCCAGAGAAAGCAGCATATGCTTGAGCACGCCCCGGTCGATATCCCGGAGCATCCCCTTGGCAAGCATATTATAGATGTTGTTCGGGTCCGCCGCGCCCTTCTTCAGTTTCTCGAAATTCTCTTTCGGGAACATCTTGTCGCCGAAGATCTTCTCGGCGCCTTCCAGAAGTTTCACGAGATTCTTCTCGGGGTCTTTATCGATATATCTGAATATACCGTCCAGCGAAACCGAGGCAAAGGACGTGACCGCCTTTTTCTTGACTGACATTGCTTCCTCCAATACTGCAATACATATACGGAATTAATATACCATATTTTTTCTCATTTGTAAACACGGTAAATTCTATCACCCCCAATTATTTTTTCTCATCAAAATGTAAAAAATGGGCAGGTTTATGTAATTTTTGCTTGTATCCGTTTTTTGCATATGGTAGTATAATATAGGAAAATAACGTAAGAGGTACTCTGAATGAAAAACCTGCGGATCCGGAAAAAGCGGATCGTTAAAAGCTTTTTCGTTTTTCTGCTCACGGCAGCTGTCCTGTTTGCTGCCGGAGCGCCCGCTTCTGCCGCGGTGAACGGCGACCCCACCGAGGTGCGTGGCGAGATCGTGGGCATATCCAACCGGGGGCTGCGCTCGCAGTATCCCGAAAACTCCCTGGCCGCCGTACACGCCGCCGCCGAAGCGGGGCTCGACTGCGTGCTGGTGGACGTGAGCCGCACTTCCGACGGGGTGCTCGTGCTCACCGAGGCGCATTCCGCCGCCCGGATGCTCGGCGCAGAAACCGAAGATATCGCCGATTATAACTACGACGCGCTCGCCGCGATGCCGCTGAAGAACCGCGTGGGCGGCAAGGGCAACGGCGACACGCCCTACCATATTTCAACCCTTGCCGAAGCCATCGCCGACACGGCGCAGGCCGGGATCACTCTTATACTGAAATTTGACGTTTCGCTGTGCGATGCGGTGAACGGGACCGAAGGCGCGGGAAACTGCATATGGTATATCACCGGCAAAACCAAGGATCAGGTTTCCGCCGTTCAGACTTACGGGGAAACACGTTATATGATCGCAGAGAAACGGTCCAATATCATCTTTTCGGTACTTTCGTTCGCAGGCAAGGTGCGGGATGCGGGCGCCGTGGGCGCGGTGCTGAAAACCACCAACCGCTACGGCGTGATCTATTATAAAAGCACGCTGGCGAAATGCGACGGGCTGCGCGTGATCGCAGATACGAGCGACCCTGTTACCGCAGGCGCAAGAGAAGATACCTTTAAGTGGTGGGACGACCTGATCTCACGCGGGTATTCCGCGATCATCACGGACGACGCCGAGGGCTTCGCAAGTTACCTTGCGCAGAACACCGCCGCCCGGGAACGGCTGAAGAGCCTTTACACGAAGGTACAGAGCATGACCCTTCCGGATATATCCGGCGCGCCGTTCAGCGACTACGCGAAGGCATATAAAGACGCCGTGAAGGACGTGCAGGCACTGCTGAGCGACCTCTCCCCCTCCACGCGGGAGCTGCAGGACGCTTACGCCGCCCTGAACAGCGCCGTGAAGGATCTGGAAATAAACTTTGAGGCCATTGAATCGGGTACGGCGGGCAATACCGTTACCCTGCCCCGCATATTGCTGTGCGTGGGGGCAGCAGCCGCCGTGATCGCCGTGCAGATCTTCTTCTTCAAGCGCAGAAAGAAAGCCTGAGCGGCAAACTGAAATCTGGACAACACAACAACCGGAGGAACCGACCATGATTTACATCATCCTGTACGCCGTGCTCTTCATCGCCGTGAACGTGCTGAACGTCTTTTTCGTAAACGCGCAGAGAAACGGCCCCACCTACAAATCGCTGGCGCTCAAAATGGCCGCCGCTACGGGCTACATGCTCACCGGCGTGATCGCCATGCGCCTCGGCAACAACAACACCCGCTTTGCGTGGCTGATCATGCTGGGGCTGTTTTTGTGCTGGATCGGCGACCTGTTTCTGCACCTGTGGCAGCATAATGTGCTGCCCGCCATCGGCTTTCTGGGGTTCCTCTCGGCGCACTTCGTTTTCATTGCCGCGTTCGTCAACAAGATTAAGCTTCTCGACCCAGAACGGAGCTTTTTCTCGGTACCCGAGATCATCTTCGTTGCGGCGTTCTGCGGCGGTTTTCTGCTGTTTTCATGGCTCATCGGCACCTCGCTCAAGGGCGCGCTGAAGATCCCGATCCTGCTCTACGCAGCGGTGATCACCACGATGCTGTGCAAAGCCGCGATCATGGGCCTGACCTACAAAAACGCGGGCATGCCGGACGGCGCTCTTGCCGCCGGATTCGCCATCGCGGGCGCGGCGCTGTTCGTGATGTCCGATTTCTCGATCGCGATACTGATGTTCAACGAAAAATATAAGAAGAATTACCCGTTGAAGATGTTCAACATGGTCACATATTTTCTTGCCGTGCTGCTGCTCTCCGCTCTTCCGGCGCTGGTGAAGTGATTTGTTTAAATACCGTTCACAAAATACGCAATATCTTTGAACAATTCACAAACCCGATGTGCATATTTGGTGAAAAACGACCAATAAAAAAAACAAATTATTTATACAATGCACAATTGACATTTTTTGTGAATACTTATATAATATTGTGTAGATAAAATTTGTTTTATCAATAAGGTTTAAGGAGATTGATACCAATGCGCAAATTAACCAAGGTCCTTGCAGTTGTTCTGTCCGTTATCATGGCTCTCTCCGTCTGCACCGTTGCGGCTTTCGCTGCCGAGAAAGACAAGTATGATGCTTTCGTGATCGACACTCTGCTCGATAACGAGAACTTCACGAGCTGGAAATACGTTGACATCAACAGCAAAGCAATGGACAACACCATGGCTGCTCTCACCGCTTTCGCCCTGTACGATCAGGCGTGGAAGAACTATGCCACCAAGGACGTTAACGTAGCGGACGCCGAAGCGATCCTGCTTGCTCTGATCGAAAAAGCCGAATACAACTTCGACGACGGTTATGTTGATGAGATCATCAGCGTACTTGAAACCGCCAGCGACGTGAACGACTTTATTCAGAAGGTCAATAAGTATACCAAGATCGAAGCTTTTGCTTCCGAAGGCTGGAGCACCACGTTCGACGTGATCAACGGCGTGATCAAGGTGGGCAACGCTTATCAGCAGTACAGAGAAGAGTTTGAACAGGCTTATGCCGTGATGCTCTCCATCCAGATGTCAAATGCATACTACATCGACATGCTGCAGTACATTGCCGACAACACCGAGTACGACGTGCTTGCAACTGCTGCCGAGAACCTGATCGCCAAGATGGAAGCCAGCGTTGATACCGTTCTTGCCGAACTTGCCGCGAAGATCGCCGGCGACGGCGCCGATATGGCTGCGGACTATCTCGTTAAGGCCGCAATGAACACCAACGTTTACACCGCTACCGCTCTTAAGGTTTATCAGATCGGCACCAGCGTAGCTGACGTTCTCTGGAACACCAGCGATCTGTACACCCTGATCGACACCGTGAAGACCTCTTACTACTTCCAGAGCGATCTGGCCGAGTACACCGCGCTTGCCCTTGACGGCGACGACGCCGACAAGGCCGCGATCGCCGTGGATATGATGCTCACCGCCAGAACCATCAGCGAGCAGGCTCTGTACAACTACAAGCTGGCTGAGAACAAAGGTATCATCACCGCCATCAAGAACAAGCTCTACAAGACCGTTTACAACGACACCGAAATGATGATCGCTGCCGTTGATGCGATGCGTGCCGTTCTTGCCGGTGACTTTGCTCCCGTTGTTGGCGCTCTGTACGTATACGGCCCCGCGACTGTGAACGGCGCTGTAGCCGCTCAGAAGAGCGTTGTTTCCGAGTACTCCGGCGAGACTCTGACCGCTGCGTTCCTTACCGACGCTGCCGCCACCGTAGTAGCCAATGCCGAAGGTAAAGTTACTGTTGGCGTTCTGGGCGATGCTCTGAAGTATGCCAACAACGTTGCCGTTACCGCCGGTACCGTGATCGCTGTGACCGCCACCACCTACACCGTAGGCGGCGAGACCAAGGCTCTTGAAGATACGCAGACTGAAGAGACCGTGACCGTTACCCCCGGCGACGTGGTTGACGCCACCACCGAGGTTGTAAAAGAGACCGTTAAGAAGTCCTCCTTCGCAGAGTGGATCTCCAATCTGTTTGCGAAGATCGGCGAGTTCTTTGCCAAGCTCTTCAAGAAATAAGATCAGCTGAAAATAATAAAAGAAGCGTCGGAGAGATCCGGCGCTTTTTTTCAATGTATCGCTTGATGCGATACATTGAAAAGTGATATATATCAAAATGCAGTCTGTCGCAATGCGACAGACTGCATTTGATTCTGTAAAATTCCGATCATACGGAAAGCAGGCCTGCGTCCAGCACGAACTGGCTGCCGGTGGCATACCGGGCCTTATCGCTCGCCAGATACAGCACCAGGTTGGCGGTGTCTTCCGGCTCGATCCACGGCACGGGCAGAAGGTTGCCCGCGCTGGCCTCGGCGATCTCTTCGGGGGTTTTGCCCTCCATGGCGGCAAGGCCGTCGTTCATCGGGGTGTTCACGCCGGTGGGATGGATGGATACCACGCGGATGTTATAGGGCGCCAGCTCGATCGCCCATGCCTTGGTAAGGCCGGTAAGGCCCCACTTGCTGGCGGTGTAGTGCGAAAGGCGGTTGCCGCCGCGAAGGCCCATCACGCTGGAGTTGTTGATGATCACGCCGCTTTTTTTCTCCATCATATAGGGCACGGCGCGGCGGGTGACGTTAAAGGGGCCCTTTAAGTTAATGTCGATCATGGCGTTCCACTCGTCGTCCGTCATTTCGTGCACCTTGGCGTAAGCGCAGATCCCGGCGTTGTTGAACAGTATGTCGATCTGCCCGAAGGCTTTGATCGTCCCCTCCACGGCGGCGGTCACGGCGGCGTCGTCCCGCACGTCGCCCGCAAAAATCTCGCATTTGCCGCCCAGCGCTTCGATCTCGGCCTTTAAGGACTTGAGCTCCCCGGAGGTGCCGAACTCGTATTTCGGGTATTCGATCTGCCTTGCCACGTCAAAGGCGGCAATGGCGGCGCCCTCTTTTGCCAGCGCTATGGCGGTGGCGCGGCCCTGCCCGTGGGCGGCGCCGGTGATAAAGGCGACTTTGTTTTCAAATTCACGCATTTTCCGTTTCCCCTTTTTTATGCAGAATGTTATAGTCGTATAACACCTCGTCCAGATCCACCTTGCAAACGGTGTTGAACAGGTTGGTGGCGTACATGATGCCCGCAAAGGCAAATACGGTAACGATCACGTCGTCCGTGAATTTTGCCTTGAGCCCCTCGTAAATAAAATCCGGGATATCGTGCGGGTCCACGCTGATGGCGGTGCC
>JAEEGL010489149.1_pt1 | contig 23960 bp, 11 predicted proteins | sample 9134231 | NCBI WGS metagenome assembly JAEEGL01 (sample SAMN16246548, study PRJNA631951) | gut metagenome | biome: gut microbiome; feature: rumen; material: fiber-attached | host: Bos | place: Iran: Karaj | collected 2018-10
CTCTGTTAATACCAATGGACAGTGGCAAAAGTTCACCTGCGACATCCCACAAAACATCACAAAACTAAGAATCAAGTACTGCTCCCAATCCCAGAGTGCTTTATGGATTGACGACATCGTCATAGCTTCGGACCACTTGACCGTTGAAACCAACACCAATAGCGCACAACTCACAGGCCTTGTTCCAGGAGCCACCTATTCCGTCAAGGTCCAAACCAAACACGGAGTACATTACAGTGAGTGGAGTGATGCGGTAGAATTCAACACCTGCGAACCGCCAACCAATCTCACGGTAAGCAACCTCGCCGAAACGGTTGCTACCATTGGTTGGACCGAAAATGGCAACGCCACCCAATGGCAGCTTTGCCTCAACAATGACCAAAACAATCTGATTGCCGTCAACACCAATCCTTTTACCTTGGAGGGTTTGACCCAAGAGACGCATTACACCGTCAAGGTGCGCGACTGTCACGAAGGGTATAATAGTGCTTGGAGTGATGCCGTTGATTTCACCACGCTCGCCTATTGCGCTGCTCCGACCGACCTTGCCGTTGACGATATCATGAGACATTCGGCCACCTTGAGTTGGAATGCCAACAGTGATTCCTACAAGGTGTTCTACAGGACTACGGGAGAATGGATTCTTGCTGCCGAAAACCTCACCGAAAACACTTTCACCTTTACGGGACTCAGCCCCGAGACCCATTATGAAGCTTGTGTAAAGGGTGTTTGCAATGGCATTGAGAGTAATGCTTCGAACAGCATCGATTTTTATACGCTCCTCGATAACGTCCCGACACTTACGGTTGACGATATCACCTGTACAAGCGCTGGGCTCTTCTGGACAGAAACTCTTGGGGCGGATAGCTATACGGTTAACTTTAACAACTCCATTGAAATCCCTGTTAGTTCTGGCTATACGGCCACCGCTGCTGAACCAGAGGGCTCGGACTATGAAGAGTATTACCACCTGGTGGATAACAACCTGGATTCCAAGTGGTATGTCCATAATGCCGTTAATGGTGTGTTTGGCGGTGCTTTCATTGAGTTCCACAGCCAGCATGACTTCGTTCCCGCAGGTTATGTACTGACCACAGCCAAGGATACTGATTCAAATCATCCAGGCCGCAATCCCAAAAGCTGGGTCATCAAGGCTAAGTTGCACCTTGATGATCCCTGGGCGGTAATTGAAAGCGTCACTAACAACAATGTGATGCAAAATTTGCCCAAAACGGACTATGAGTTCACGCTAAACAACACCAATCCTTACCGCTACTTCCGCTTTGAAGTGTTGGATGTGCAAAATACCACTAATGCTAGGCTCCAACTTGGCGAGATGAGGTTTTTGGGATACTCGAAAAACAGTGTTTATCTTACTGACCTCAACCCTGCAACAGCTTATTCCGCCAAAGTTCGCGCTAAGATTGGGGAGATTAACGGCGAATGGAGCGATGAGGTCAATTTCAGCACACTCTACCTGACACCAACCAACCTAACCGTCACCAATGTCGACTATACCTCCGCCACTTTGGGCTGGACTGAGAATGGCGGCGCCAACCATTGGCAGATCTGCCTCAACGACGATGAGGACAACCTGATTGACGTCGACTTCAATCCGTTTACCATAACAGGGCTGTCCCAACATACAGATTACGCTGTCAAGGTACGAGTCAAACAAGGAGAAGGCTACAGTTCCTGGAGCGATATAGCCCATTTCACTACGCTTTTCGATGTCATTTCTCCGACGCTTACTGTTAACAATGTGACGTCAACTACTACCGACCTCAACTGGACGGCAATAAGCGGGGTGTATGGCTATACTGTTTGCTTAAACGACTCCATCGTTAGGTTTCCCAGTCAGATCATTACAGGTTACACAGACACCGATGGTACGCCAGGGAACCCGAGCGAGGATTATCCCAATCTGGTGGATAACGACAGGAGTACCAAGTGGTGCACCGGCATTGGTGACGGTGTCTATATCGAGTTCCAAAGGGAGTCTGGCTTTATCCCCACCGGTTATATCCTTACCACTGGCAATGACAACGCAAGCAAAAAAGATCGCAATCCAAAGGATTGGGTTATTAAGGCCAAGTTGAAAGAGTGGGAGGATTGGACTACCATCGCTACGGTTTCCAATGACAATATACTACAGGACGAGAATACAACAGATTATGAGTTTGCCATCGATAATCATGCGTTTTACCGTTACTTCCGCTTTGAAGTATCCGCTACGCAAGGCTCTGATGTGTTCCAGCTCGGCGAGCTGAGATTCTTGGGAGAGGTTCCCACCAATAGCCTGCACCTCACCAACCTACATCCCGAAACCGATTATGCCGTCAAAGTGCGCTGTGACCAAGAGGGAATACACTCTGAGTGGAGCAATACGGTCAACTTTAGAACGCTATACCTGCCACCAACCGAGTTGACGGTTTCCAATATCGACCATTGCTCAGCTACCTTGGGCTGGACCTCAAATAGCAACATCGCCCAATGGCAAATCTGCCTCAATGGCGATGAAGACCATCTGATCCTAACCAATGCTAATCCATATATCTTGACGGGTCTGAATCAACATGCTCATTACACAGTCAAAGTGAGGAACTGTCAAGTAGGAGCTGACGATGCATGGAGCGATGAGATCGAATTCACCACGCATTTCGATGTCACTTCTCTGACGCTTAACGTTAACAATGTGACGTCAACCTCCGCCGACCTCAACTGGACCGAAATAAGTGGGGTGGATGGCTATACTGTTTGCTTAAATGACTCTATTGTTAGGTTTCCCAGTCAGATCATTACAGACTATGACGCCACAAGGGGTACGCCAGGGAACTCGGGCGAGGATTATCCCAATCTGGTGGATAACGACAGGAGTACCAAGTGGTGCACCGGCATTGGAGACGGTGTCTTTATCGAGTTCCAAAGGGAGTCTGGCTTTATCCCCACCGGTTATATCCTTACCACTGGCAATGACAACGCAAGCAAAAAAGATCGCAATCCAAAGGATTGGGTTATCAAGGCCAAGTTGAACGAAGGTGACGAATGGACGACCATCGCCACGGTTACCAATGACACGGTACTTCAAGACGTTAATTATACAGATTTCGAGTTCCCGCTAAACAACAGAGCAGCCTATCGCTACTTCCACTTTGAAGTATCCGCTACGCAAGGCTCTAATGTTTTCCAGCTCGGCGAGCTGAGATTCTTGGGAGAGATTCCAACCAACAGTCTGCACCTCACCAACCTGCTTCCCGAAACAGACTATGCCGTCAAAGTGCGCTGTGACCAAGAGGGAATACACTCTGAGTGGAGCAATACGGTCAACTTTAGAACGCTATACCTGCCACCAACCGAGTTGACGGTTTCCAATATTGACCATTGCTCAGCAACCTTGGACTGGACCTCAAATAGCAACATCACCCAATGGCAAATCTGCCTCAATGGCGATGAAGAACATCTGATTTCGACCAATGCTAAACCATTCACCTTGACGGGTCTGAGTCAACATACTCATTACACCGTTAAAGTACGAAACTGTCAAGAAGGAGCTGACGATGAATGGAGCGATGAAATCGAATTCACCACACTTTTCGATGTCACTTCCCCGGCGCTTACCGTTAACAATGTGAAGTCAACTTCCGCCGACCTCAGCTGGACCGAAAATCCCTTGGCGATTAATTATATTGTTAGCCTAAACGGTGCTATCGTCGAATTGGGAGTGATTCCAACCAACAGCCTGCACCTCACCAATCTGCTTCCCGAAACAGACTATGCCGTCAAAGTGCGCAGTGACTTTGGGGAAACGCAGTCCGAATGGAGCAACACGGTCTACTTTAGAACGCTATACCAACCACCAACCAATTTGACGGTTTCCAATATCGACCATTGCTCAGCGACCTTGGGTTGGACCGCAAATGTTAACATCACCCAATGGCAAATCTGCCTCAACGGCGATGAAGACCATCTGATCCTGACCAATGCTAATCCATACACCTTGACTGGTCTGGATCAACATACTCAATATACCGTCAAAGTGAGGAACTGTCAAGAAGGAGCTGACGATGCATGGAGCGATGAAATCGGTTTCACCACGCTTTTCAACATCATTGCTCCCACAGTTACGGTCAACAACATTACCCTGACCACTGCTGTTCTCAATTGGGAGGAAATAATCGGAGCGGATGGCTATACCGTTAGCGTGAACGACTCCATCATCCCCGACCCGATCATTACAGGCTACACAGTCACCGATGGTACGAGTGGTTACAGCGTCAATGAGGGCTGCGCTAAACTTGTGGATAACGACAGGAGTACCAAGTGGTGCCGTTCGTCAAGCAATGTCTACATCGAGTTCCACAGTCAGCAAGACTTTGTTCCTACAGGCTATGTGCTGACCACAGGCAATGATGCTCATAATAATCCACAACGCAATCCTAAAAACTGGGTCATCAAGGCCAAGTTGAACGATGGTGACGAATGGACGACCATCGCCACGGTTACCAACGACAATGTACTTCAGGCCAAGGATACAACAGATTATGAGTTTGCAATCGATAATCATGCGGCTTACCGTTACTTCCGCTTTGAGGTATCGGCGGTCCAAAGTGGGGATTCGTTCCAGCTCGGCGAGCTGAGGTTCAGGGGGAAGACCCTAGCCAACAGCCTGCACCTCACCAATCTGCTTCCCGGGACCGACTATGCCGTCAAAGTACGCAGTGACTTAGAGGGAACGCACTCTGAGTGGAGCAATACGGTCAACTTTAGAACGCTATATCTGCCACCGACCAATTTGACGGTTTCTGATATCGGCTATAACTCAGCGACCTTGGGTTGGGCGGCAAATAGCAACATCGCCCAATGGCAAATCTGCCTCAACGACGATGAAGACCATCTGATCCTGGCCGACGCTAATCCATTTACCTTGACGGATCTGGGTCAACATACTCATTACACCGTCAAAGTGAGGAACCATCAAGAAGGAGCTGACGATGCATGGAGCGATGAAATCGGTTTCACCACGCTTTTCAACATCATTGCTCCCACAGTTACGGTCAGCGACATTACCCTGACCACTGCTGTTCTCAATTGGGAGGAAATAATCGGAGCGGATGGCTATACCGTTAGCGTGAACGACTCCATCATCCCCGATCCGATCATTACAGGCTACACAGTCACCGATGGTACGAATGGTTACAGCGACAATGAGGGCTGCGCTAAACTTGTGGATAACGACAGGAGTACCAAGTGGTGCCGTTGGTCGAACAATATTTATATCGAGTTCAACAGTCAGCATGACTTTATTCCCACAGGTTATGTACTGACCACAGCTGCAGACGCTCAAAAGAATCCACAACGCAATCCTAAAGACTGGGTCATCAAGGCCAAGTTGAACGCTAGTGACGCTTGGACGACCATCGTCACCGTCACCAACGACCAGGTGCTGCAAGGTGTGAGCACTACCGACTTTGAGTTTGCCATCGATAATCATGCAGTTTACCGTTACTTCCGCTTTGAGGTATCGGCGGTCCAAAGTGGAGATTCGTTCCAGCTCGGTGAGCTGAGGTTCAGAGGAAATACTCCAGCCAACAGCCGTATACTCAGCGAACTCCATCCCGAAACCAATTATGCTGTCAAGGTGCGGGCCAACCTTGGGGGAGCCTTCAGCGTTTGGAGCGAGGAAGTCAACTTCATAACGTTGGATGGAATCACTTTCTTTGCCGATGGCAACTGGAACAATGCCGCCAACTGGAATGTCAGCCGGGTTCCCGGTGCTGACGATGACGTGTATATTGCCGCCCATGCCGTTGTTCCTGCCGGTTATACCGCCCAGGTCAAACATGCCAATATAAATGAAGGTGGTAGTATCACCATCGAGGATGGTGGCCAGTTCATCGCCAAAAATGAAGTCAAGGTGGCAATGCAGAAAAACATTTCGGCTTGGACCACCGATCCCGTGGGAGGATGGTATTTCATTGCCCCACCGGTGAATACGGAAGACTCAGATTACAGCGTTACTGGATTAATCTCTGAAATCGAAGGGAAAGATTACGACCTCTATCAACTCAATGCCACTGTTTGGGAGAACTATAAGGCAGAGGGCAGTCACTATCAGTTTGCCCTCGAACAAGGACGAGGCTACCTCTATGCCAGCGAAAACGGCACAGAGATTGAGTTTAACGGCAATACCGTACCATACGATGAAACCTCCATACCGCTGTCTGATGGCTTCAACCTCGTTGGCAATCCATATACCTTCAACACCTACGTCAACAGGCCTTATTATAAGTTGAACTCTGACCGTACCGACATTGAATTGGTGAATGATAACTTGGTTATCGCACCTTGTGAGGGCGTGTTGATTGAAGCCGAGGGAGCGGATCAAGTGACCTTCACCAAGACGGACCAACTGGCTCAGGCTACGAATAACGGCAACCTGAATATCGCTGTGGCGCATCAGGCCTCCAGTCGTGGTGTTGCAGCCACTTCTGATAAGGCTGTCGTAAGCTTCAACGAAGGCGGTCAACTTGGTAAGTTCTACTTCATGCAACAGGATGCCAATATCTACATCCCGCAAGACGGCAAGGACTTCGCCATTGCTTTCAGCAAGAAGCAAGGAGAGATGCCGCTGTGTTTCAAGGCTATGAAGAATGGCAAGTACACCATTACGGTCGCTCCTGAAAACGTGAAAGTGGGTTACCTACACCTTATTGATAATCTGACCGGTACCGACGTCGATTTGCTGGCAATGTCGAGCTATACCTTCGAAGGCAGGACAGACGACTACGTCTCCCGATTCAAACTGGTGTTCATTGCTTATGACAATGCCGATAACGATGACTTTGCCTTTATCAGCAATGGCGACATCATTATCAATGGCAAAGGCTTGATCCAGGTAGTCGATGTCCTTGGAAGAACGGTGCTCAGTAAGAATCTCTTAAATTCTACCTCTCACCTCTCAACTCTCACCTTAAAATCCGGAGTGTACGTGCTTCGCCTCGTTAAAGGCAGAGAAGTGAAGACGCAGAAGATTATTCTCCCATAGCTCTGACGATATCCAAAGCCTGTGTCACCGTGCTCACCTCCTTGATGGTGAGGATGAGCTTGGCATGGGCTTCCTTAACGCTACAGCGCTTGGGATGGGTGATGATGTATTGCATCACCTTATGGTACGTTTCGGTCTCATAATAGGGCGATTCCTGATTGCTGACGAAATGGGCAATCATCAGGTTGTCGCGCAAAGCGATCTTCTCAAAGCCTAAATCCTTGGCCGCCCAGCGTAGACGTACGGTGTTGAGCAGGTCGTTGACGGGCTTGGGCAACGGACCGAAACGGTCAATGAGCTGTCCGGTGAACTCCACCAGTCGTTCCTCGGTCTTGATGTGGTCGAGCTCAGTGTAAAGGCTGATACGCTCGGCTGTGGAACTGACGTATTCGGAAGGCAACATCACTTCCATGTCGGTCTCAATGGCGCAGTCGCTGACATACACGAGTTCTGTTTCCTTATCGAAGAGATCTGAGAATTCGTTTTCCTTCAGCTCGGCAATGGCTTCGTCGAGGATCTTATGGTAGGTTTCAAAACCGATGTCGTTGATGAAGCCGCTCTGCTCTGCGCCTAAGAGGTTGCCTGCGCCGCGGATGTCCAAGTCGCGCATGGCGATGTTGATGCCATTGCCGAGGTCGGAGAACTCCTCCAAGGCACGGAGGCGCTTCTGGGCCTCTTCGGTGAGGGTGTTGAAAGGCGGGGTGAGCAGGTAGCAGAAAGCTTTTTTATTGGAACGTCCAACACGTCCCCTGAGCTGGTGCAGGTCGCTGAGACCGAAGCGGTGGGCGTCGTTGACGATGATGGTGTTGGCGTTGGGAATGTCGAGACCCGACTCCACGATGGTGGTACAAAGCAACACGTCGTATTCGCCTGCGATAAAGTCGAGCATGATCTCTTCCAGCTTGGAGCCTTCCATCTGACCGTGAGCCACGGCAATACGGCACCCAGGCACATAACTCATGATGAGGTCGTGCACATCCATGATGTTCTGTACTCGGTTATGGATGAAGAACACCTGCCCATTGCGTGCCATCTCGAAGAGGATGGCCTCACGGATGAGCTCGCCGTCGAAGGCCCTAAGCTCGGTCTGAACGGGATAGCGGTTGGGTGGGGGAGTGTTGATAACGCTGAGGTCGCGGGCGCCCATCATGGAGAACTGCAACGTTCTGGGGATTGGAGTGGCGGTGAGGGTCAGCGTATCTACGTTAGCCTTCATCTCTTTGAGTTTTTCCTTCACGGCAACGCCGAACTTCTGCTCCTCGTCGATGATGAGCAGGCCTAAGTCTTTGAATTTAACGTCTTTCCCAGTGAGTCGATGTGTGCCGATGATGATGTCGATATGGCCTTCTTCCAGCTTCTTCAGGATCTCCTTCTGCTGTTTGGCGCTCTTGAATCTGTTGAGGTATTCGATATTGACAGGGAAACCGTCCAAGCGGTTTTTAAAGGTCTGGTAATGCTGTAAGGCGAGCACGGTGGTAGGTACCAATACCGCCACTTGTTTGCTATCGGTCGCGGCTTTGAAGGCGGCACGGATGGCCACCTCGGTCTTGCCGAAGCCTACATCGCCGCATACCAGACGGTCCATGGGGCTCTCTGATTCCATGTCGCGTTTCACATCGTTGGTGGCCTTGAGTTGGTCGGGGGTGTCCTCATAGAGGAACGAGGCCTCGAGCTCAGTCTGCAGGTAGCTGTCGGGGGCGAACTGGAAACCTTTGCTGCGCTTGCGCTCGGCGTAAAGCTTGATGAGCTCACGGGCGATGTCCTTAACCTTACTCTTGGTCTTGGATTTGAGTCGGTTCCAAGTGTTGGATCCAAGGGTGCTCAAACTCGGTTCGGCGCCGTCCTTGGAGCTGTATTTGGCAATCTGGTGGAGCGAGTGGACGCTGATGTAAAGCGTGTCGCCGTGGTTGTATGTGATGCGCAGCACCTCTTGCTCCTTGCCGTGCAGCTCGATGGTCATCAGTCCCTCGAAGCGTCCGATGCCATGGTCGATATGGGTGACATAGTCGCCGGGCTTCAGGTCGTAGAGGTCCTTGAGGGTGATGGCCTGCTTGGTGCTGAAGTTGTCTCGCAGGTGATAGCGATGGTAACGCTCGAAGATCTGGTGATCGGTGTAGCGGCACACCTTTTTGTCGTGATCGATGAAGCCTGCATGGATGGCGATGAGTTTCCGCTCAAAGTCGCTATGCAGCTCGTCATGGTGTTGGATGTCGTTCAGGATGGCCTGGATGCGGTCCAGTTGCTTGGAACTCTCCGAATAGAGGATGATTTGGTAGCCTTTCTCCTTATAGTCGTTGAGATTTTCAATGAGAAGGTTGAAGTTCTTGTTGAAGATAGGCTGGGGTGTGGTGTGGAAAGATGAGGGGTGAGAGGTGAGAGGTGAGAGGTGGCTGGAATCACCGAATTCTATCGTCGGATGTGCTTCAAGGGCTTTTAGCAACTCTTCTGATTTCGCAAACAATTTTCCTGGAGAAATCAAACTCTCATCATTTTCACCTCTTACCTCTAACCTCTCACCTCTGACCTCCCAAGCTTCCACCGCGCGCTCGTATTCCTTGTCGATCTGCGTGGCGAAAAAGCCCATCTCTTCGATCCAGATGGTAGTGGCTTTAGGCAGGTATTCCAGGATGGATTCACGTTCCTCGATGAAGGCCTGCTGTTGCATGTTGGGTAGCAGCACGATGTTGTTGAACCGCTCGATGGAGAGTTGGCTGGCGATGTCGAAGCTACGGATGCTGTCCACCTCATCGCCGAAAAACTCGATACGATAGGGATTGTCGTTGGCAAACGAATACACGTCGATCAATCCGCCGCGGATGGCGAACTGGCCAGGCTCTACGACGAAGTCCACGTTCTCGAAGCCATATTCATAGAGCAAATCGGTGAGGAAATCGAGGTTGATATGATCGCCTTGCTTCACCTTGAAGGTGTTCTTGGCTAAAAGCTTGCGTGTGAAGACTTTCTCTGACAGTGCTTCAGGGTAGCTGACGATAACTGTGCGTCTCTCGCTGGTAGAGAGGCGTTGCAGCACCTCGGTACGCGAGAGGATATAGGTGTTGTCAGGACGTTCTGGTTCGTAAGGGCGTTTGTAGGAGGTGGGGTAGAAGAGGATTTGTTTCTTGCTGTAATCCATCTCTCGTTCGCCGAACAGGGCTTCCAGGTCATTATAGAAGTAGGCTGCGTCCTCTTTCGAAGCGCAGATCACTAAGTGTTGTCCGCCTTTCTCACGGAATTGTTCCTCCACGGCAAATGCCTTGGCGGATCCCACAAGGCCAGAATATATCGTATGAGTGTTGTTCGTTTCCATTTTAGGGCGCAAAGATAAGGTTTTTTACAGAGCTAGCATCCTACGGATGCGAAAGAATTATGTTGATACGATGCCACAGAGCTAGCATCCTACGGATGCAGATGAATAGATTGTCATCGCATCCCCGTCAGGGGATGCTAGCTCTGTAGATAATGATTAAAATATTTAATTGAATTTATTAAAATAAACAAAAATTATATATCTTTGTTGGTAAAATTAATATTTATGCATCGCATCCCCGTCAGGGGATGCTAGCTTTGTAGCAGGAATTCCACAATTCTATTAGCATCCGAAGGATGTTAGATGCCGTTGTTAAAATAACATCTATTCTCATTTCCTTCAATCAAAAAAGTTGTATCTTTGCCTTAATAGAAGAGGTTGTGCCCGACACGTATTAGGGAGTTTACAATGAAAAGATTGGCTTTATGTTTTATGGCTGTGGTGATGCTTGTCCTTGCTGAACGTACTACGAGGTTTACCTTTACGGCAACGGGTTTTACGGTTTTCGACACCATCTTCAACGATTGGGAAGATACTGTCGATATAGTCTTATCAAAGGAATAGAATAATGGTACAGGCCACTGAACTAATACGCACCAGCCAGAGCTGGGATGGCGCTGAGCTGCCCGACTACCTCCAGGGGCGACCCGAGCTGGTGGCAGTGAAATACGAAATCCCTGCCGGACAGAAGTTAGGCTGGCACCATCATCCCGTGATGAACCACGGCATACTGGTGCAGGGCGAACTGACGATCGTCAGCCAGGACGGCAAAGAGAAAGTGGTACATGAGGGCGAGGTCGTCGTGGAGATGGTCGACACCATCCACCATGGTGAGAACCGAGGTGCCAAGCCTGTCATCCTCTACATGTTCTACCTGACGCAAGAGGGTACCCCGCTGTCTGTGCAGCACCCTGAAATACCAATAGATTAACGACTGAGTATTTTATGAAAGAAAGTGATTTTGGTATAGTTCCGATTCCGAAACTCTTTTTTAGATGTGCCATTCCTGCTATGGTTGGGATGGTATTTTCGACCATCTATTATATCATTGACGGCATCTTTGTCGGACGTTATATTGGGCACATGGCCTTGGCGGCGGTCAACTTAGTGATGCCGCTCCTTATGATCATTACGGCACTGGCCGAAATGATCGCCACGGGTTCTTCGGTACGCATTTCCATTTTACTGGGACAGGGCAACAAAGAAGAAGCAAATCATGTGTTCTCGGTATGTTTGACTTTTATTGCTGGCATATCGGCCCTATTGGGCTTGTTAAGCTATGTCCTGGCCAAACCGCTGATCATGCTGATGGGTCCCGACAGTGTCACTGCGGAATATGCGATAGGGTATTTTCGCGTATTCGCCATCTTCATGCCGATCTGGTCTATCTTTTTCTCTGCAGACAACTACCTGAGAGTTTGTGGGAAAATGCGACTCAGCATGATCATTAATGTTGTGTGCTCGGTTTTGAACCTACTCCTTGATATTCTCTTGATTGTAGTGATGAAAAAGGGGCTTTTGGCTGCTGCTTACGCTAGTTGCATCTCCATGTCGGTGGGTGCAATATGGTCACTCCTCCCATTCTTTAGGAAGAAGCTGCAGCTTCAGTTCACCAAAGGGAAGATTGCAGGCCGGCAGATCATGAGCATAATGTTCAACGGTTCTTCAGAGTTTTTTGTGTGCATTGCCGGTTCATTGTTTGCCATTATCGTCAATGTGGTGCTGTTGCGTCTTGGAGGTGCCACTGCTGTGGCTGCTGCTACCATTGTGGAATATGTCGAAGACCTGATAGGTATGCTGGTCTATAGTATGTCCGATGCCTTACAACCTGCCCTCAGCTATTGCTTCGGGGCTGGATTATTGAAACGAATGAGAAAAATACAGCGTTCGGTAATGATTGCCAGTGCCAGTCTTTCTTTGCTGACGATGCTGTTTCTGTTTACTGGTGGCAAATACTTGCTTCCTCTTTTCATCCAAGCAGGCGATGTCGCCCTGTATGATTTGAGTTTACGGGCTATGCGACTGTATGCGGCTAGTTATTTAGTCTGCTGGATTCCATGTACGTTGTCGAGTTATATGACGGCGGTGGAACGGCCACGGCATTCTATTGCCATCGCTTTGACGGCGGCATTGGTATATCCACTGATCTGCATGGTGATAATGGTTCCTCTTTTGGGCCTTGATGGTGTGTGGCTTCTCTATTTCGCCTCAGGAATCTTTAGCGCCATCACAGCCGTGATCATTGTCAAACGAGCGAAAATCCCTCAACAGTCTTAAACTACAAAAAGAAAACCGCCCCGGACCGGAGCGGTTTTCTTTTTGTAACTCGAAAGAGATTAAAAGTCTTTCTCAACTTTGAACTTCAGTTTGTCGGGATTATGAGCCATAGTGTTGAGGAATTTTTCTTTGCTGCCCATGCCAAAGCCTCCTTGCAATGAAATATTGAGCTCTGAGCTTTGGTAGTAGCCAATGCCGCAACATGTTCCAAAGTACACTGTATCAGGTAGTTCGTTTTCGTTGTAAACAAGTTCGCCTTCCATCTTGGCATGGAATGGTTTAGTAACTTCAAATTCCTTTACCCATGGCATTGTAACGCCGTTCTCGGTGACTTCCTTTCCGCTGGCATCGATGTAGGTCACATTCAGTTTAAAGCAATCTGACAAAACAACGCCAGCATTCTCTTTGACAAACTGATAAGACACTTTGACGGTTTTGGATGACGGTTCCGGTGTCGGAGTTGGAGTTGGTGTTGGGGTTGGATCTTTTGAGCAACTCGTGAAGATCATGCCACCAATCAGCAGGGTGGCGAGCAAAAGCATGGTTTTTTTCATGGTGAATAAAATTTAAAATAGGTTTTCTAAAATCTTATCGTCAACTAAATTTGGCATGGTGACCCTCAGTTTGGGTTCGCGTTCCATGGCGCGCTCGATGGCGAACATAGCGCCTTCGTTGCGAGCCCAGTTGCGGCGGGCGATGCCGTTGTTAACATCCCAGTGAAGCATGCAGTGGAGTCGGCGGTCGGCCTCTGGCGTGCCGTCGAGCATCATGCCGAAGCCGCCGTTGATGACCTCACCCCAGCCTACGCCACCACCGTTGTGGATGGAGACCCAAGTGGCACCACGGAAGCCGTCGCCGATGACGTTTTGGATAGCCATGTCAGCGGTGAACGACGAGCCGTCGTAGATGTTTGAGGTCTCGCGGAACGGCGAGTCGGTGCCGGAAACGTCGTGGTGGTCTCTGCCGAGGACCACCGGGCCGCTCAGGCGGCCATCGGCGATGGCTTTGTTGAACTCAGCGGCGATCTTGGTGCGGCCTTCGCAGTCGGCGTAAAGGATACGGGCTTGGGAACCGACCACGAGATGGTTGGCTTGGGCACCACGGATCCATTGGATGTTGTCGCGCATCTGCTGTTGGATCTGATGGGGAGCCGTGCGGGCGATGTCTTCCAGTACCTGGCATGCGATGTCGTCAGTGACGGCGAGGTCTTCGGGCTTGCCGGAAGCGCAGACCCAACGGAACGGGCCGAAGCCGTAATCGAAGCACATCGGGCCCATGATGTCCTGCACGTAGGAGGGATAGCGGAAGGTGCCGTCTTCTTTCAGGATGTCGGCGCCGGCGCGGCTGCTCTGCAACAGGAAGGCGTTGCCGTAGTCGAAGAAGTACATGCCCTTGGCAGTGAGCTTGTTGATGGCGGCCACATGGCGGCGCAACGAAGCCTGCACCTTCTCTTTGAAGAGCTCAGGATTCTCGGCCATCATGGTCTTCGACTCCTCGAAGGTCTGTCCCACGGGGTAGTAACCACCAGCCCATGGGTTATGCAGTGAGGTCTGGTCAGAGCCGAGATCGACGTGGAGGTCGTGTTCAGCGGCATATTCCCAGAGGTCCACCACGTTGCCTTGGTAAGCATACGAGCGGGCTTCCTTCTTGGCGAGGCTCTCGTTCACATGCTTGAAGAGCTCCTCGATGTTATCGTAAACCTCATCGACCCAGCCTTGCTGATAGCGTTTTTGGGTAGCGGCAGGGTTGATCTCGGCGGTGATGCTCACCACGCCTGCGATGTTGCCGGCTTTGGGCTGGGCGCCGCTCATGCCACCTAAACCGGCGGTGATGAACAGCTTGCCTGCGGTGCCTCCGCCTTGCTTACGAGCGGCGTTCAGCACGGTGATGGTGGTACCGTGGACAATGCCTTGAGGTCCAATGTACATGTAGGAACCAGCTGTCATCTGGCCATATTGTGTCACGCCGAGGGCGTTGTAGCGCTCCCAGTCGTCGGGTTTCGAATAGTTCGGGATCATCATGCCGTTGGTGACCACCACACGCGGAGCGTCCTTGTGCGATGGGAACAAACCCATCGGATGGCCGCTGTACATGGCCAAGGTCTGCTCGTCGGTCATGTTGGCGAGGTATTGCATCACCAGACGGTACTGAGCCCAGTTCTGGAAGATGGCACCGTTGCCGCCGTAGATGATCAACTCATGGGGATGCTGTGCCACAGCGGGATCGAGGTTGTTCTGAATCATCAGCATGATGGCTGCGGCCTGTGGGCACAATGCCGGGTACTCCTCAATCGGGCGAGCGTACATCTTATAAGAAGGACGGAAACGGTACATGTAGATGCGTCCGTATTTCTCCAGTTCCTCGGCAAACTCGGGAGCCAAAGTGGCATGCCACTTCTCGGGGAAGTAACGCAATGCATTGCGGATGGCTAACTTCTTCTCGGCCTTGGTCAGGATGTCCTTGCGCTTGGGCGCATGGTTGATATTCGGATCATAAGGCTTCACTTCGGGCAGCTCGTCGGGGATGCCAGCGAGAATCTCTTTTTGGAAATCGTTATATTCGATCATAGTGATTGATTTTGTATTGAACTCGCAAATTTACGATTTTTATTCATTGAACTGACAAAAAAGTGCTATCTTTGCAATCTTATTTTAAATCCATGAAGAGAATCATCTCCAAAATATTGTTCTCCGTCCTGATGTCGTTCTTTTGCGCACTGCCGAATTTTGGCTGGGCTCAATGCGAGATCACTTGCGATGCGGAGATGCCTGTGTGTAGCGAGACGCCCGTAACACTGAGCGTTCCTTATAATCCGCTGTACCGCTACAACTGGACTCCTGGCGGTTTCACCACTAATAGTATCACCGTGGAGCCTGTTACGACTACTCCTTATCACGTCTACGTAACGGATACCGCTGGATTTGCCATTTGCGACAATGTCTTCACCATTGAGGTGCTTCCTACTTTCGACATCCGCTTGACACAACTTAGGCTTACCTGTAGCGACAATGAAGCTGACAATGGCAAGACTGCTCAGGTAAAGGCCGATGTCTCTGGCTACGGCGCTCCATTCTCCAATTTCAAATGGTATGAATGGAAAGGCGGCAACTGGGTGAAGATGGATGGCATCCTTCACGTTGACCCTGATAACCCAATGCTTGCATACGGCTTGCAGGCCTACCGCCGTTATAAGTTCACTGCTGAAAATAGCATCGGTTGCGTGCAATCTGTGGTCATTGGCACCAGGGCGTTTCCCACTCCGGATATTAAGATCTCACTCGATCCTGGCGATACCGTCTATTTGCAGACCCCTGACGTCACCTTCTCGTTCGAGAACAATTCGGAGGACAGCATCGCCGTTGTCGATCACCTCTGGAAGTTCGAACACGACATCACGTCCACTCTTGACGAGCCTGTGTTTACCTACGTGGAACCTGGCGATTACAACGTCTCTCTGAGGGTTACCGACGACTTTGGATGCGATACTACCTTTACAAAGTTATTCAAAGTGGTCCCGCCCGACCTGAAGATCCCGTCAGTGTTCACGCCTAACGGCGATGGTCATAACGACAAGTTCGTCATCACCATCAAGGGTGCCGCATCCGAAGGCAGCAAGCGAAACCGTGAAGAAGACGATCAAGACGAGGAGCCGCTCAGCACCTATTATAAGTCGTCGGAGTTGGTGGTGTTCAATCGCTGGGGACGTATCGTTTATAAATCCAACGACTACCAGAACGACTGGGACGGTGGCGGCCTCGCAGACGGCACTTATTTCTATGTGCTGAAATGCATCGGCTTGAAAGATGTGGTGCAGTACCAAGGCTCGGTGATGATCCTTACCAAATCAAGACAATAAGATGATGAAAACCATAAAATTATTGATATTAGTGGCGCTGTCGGTGGTCATGGCCTCATGCCACAACGGCAACGACAAAAAGCTCTCGGGCGATTTGGTGACCAATCCCAAGTCGGCACAGAGCCCCTCGGACAAGGCTCCTGTGATCAAGTTCGACAAGACGGAGTTCGACTTCGGTAAGATCCTTCAGGGTGAGGTGGTGTCATACACCTTCCATTTCACCAATACCGGCAACGCCCCATTACTCATCACCAATGTCGATAAGAGCTGCGGATGCACTGCCAGTGAATATCCACGCACACCGATTGAACCGGGTGGCTCAGGCGACATCAAGATTACCTACGACAGCAAAGGCCATCATGGCTTCCAGTCGAAGGCGCTGGTTGTCATTTCCAATACCATTCCCTCGCAAACTACCCTGCGTATCAAGGCTGAGGTGAGAACGCCGAATCAGTTGTAAGATAAAAGTTAATAGATAAAAGATAAAAGTTTAATGCAATTACTATGAATACATTATTTGTTTTACTGCAAGAGGCTCAACAGCCTAAAGGCGGCATGTTCGGAAGCCTGCTTCCACTGTTATTAATCATGGTTGTTTTCGTTTTCTTTTTCATCCTTCCCCAAAGGAAAAAAGCAAAGGAAACACAGAAGTTTCGCGATGAGCTGAAGAAAGGCGACAAGGTTGTCACCATCGGCGGCTTCCACGGCAAGATCACTGAAGTCAAGGAGAACACCGTGATGGTCTCATTGGCTCCAGATGTTGTGGTCGAACTCGAAAAATCCGCTCTCGTTCAGAACGCTTCACAAGTTGGTGGACAAGCCTAATATGGATTCCGTCGAACAGATTAAAGAGGATATTGCCAAGAAGGACAAGTCAAAAGTCTTGACCTTCTTGGTTTTTTTGGTTATCTCAGCGGTACTTTGGTTTCTCATTAAGCTTACCAAGGAATACACAAGCCAGACCTCTTTCTTCGTCACATACACAGAGGTGCCTGTCAACAAATGGGTCTCCACCTCCCAGCAGGCGGTAAAGCTCTCGTTTGTGGCCGACGGTTTTATTACCCTTCGTCATAACCTGGTGCGGAAGCAATACCGTACCATTACAATTCCCCTTAATGAGGTGACATACCGCCTCGAAGGGGGCAATACCTATAGCTACAGCTCGCAATATGTGGCCGAGCGAGTGGCTGATTGGTTGGGCGTTCCTACAGGCAGCGTCACCATTAACGATGACAAGCAGTTTTTCAACATGGAGGACCTCCAGTCGAAAGAGCTGCAGGTGCGTGTGCCTCTCGATGTCAAGACCCAACGTCAGTATCAAGTGTATGGACAGCCTCATGCAACGCCGTCGTCGATCACGGTTTACGGACCGAAGAACATGCTCGACACCATGACGGCGGTGTATACGGCGACACTCCATGCAGTCAATGCCAGCGAGGATGTCGTCCAGACCCTCGCACTCGACCTTTACGACGGTGCCGTCCGTTCCGATGTCACTGCAGTGGAGGTCTTAGTAGATGTCGAACAATACACCGAAATCGACATCGAAGTGCCGGTGAAGGCCACCGATCGGCGAAATCTACGTTTCTTCCCTGAGACGGTGAAGGTGAAGTGCATGGTGCCCATCAAGGAATATGCTTCCATCAACGGAGCGTTGTTCCAGGTGTTGGCTGACACCGCCCAGTTGCATCAGCTACAGCCTTTGCTCGACGTTAAGCTCGTGCAAATACCGGAGAACGTCCAAGTGCTGAGAATAGAACCGGAACAAGTCGAATATCTCATTGTAAATTGAGATGAGAGTTGCAATCACGGGAAATATTGGGTCGGGGAAGAGTTACGTCAGTGATCTCTTTAAGTCTCTTGGTGTTCCTGTTTTTGATTCTGATCGTGAAGCCAAGCTGCTTTACGACCTTCCTGAGGTGCGTCAAAGGATGGTGGAGCGTTTCGGTGACAATATCTATAGTGAAGATGGAACTTTGGATCGTAAGCTGATGGCTTCGAAGGTGTTTGCCGATGCTTGTGCCTTGGGCTATGTAGAGTCGGTCCTGTATCCTGTCTTGAACAAGCGTTTCACGGACTGGGCTGACCAACAAGGAACTCTCTACGTGCTGTATGAATCAGCCTTGATCTTCGAGAAGCATCTGGAGGAGATGTTCGATGCCATCATTGTGGTGGCAGCTTCAGAGTCGGTACGTATCCGACGGGTGATGACACGCGACCGTTGTACTGAGGAGCAGGTACGTGCCCGCATGGCGATGCAGTTGCCCCAGACGGAGAAGGTCACCAAGGCCGACTTTGTCATCGTTCATGAGGCCGATGACGAGGATGAAGCGTTAATGAAACAAGTTTGGCAAATCCATTCAGAACTGATCATCAGGCTTTAGGTAGCATCGCCGCGCAACGGTCTATGATGTCGTTTGCAATTCGGAATCCGTCATCGCAAAAAAAGTAGAGCCGACCTTAGGGTCGGCTCTACGATTGAGAAACGTAATGTTTCTATTCAGATTACTTCTTGTTTCTCTTCTTCAGTGCGTAAGCGGCACCAAAGCCGATGAGCAAGAGGGCACCACCGCCGAGCGGGGCATCCATGTTGTCGGTCTCACCGTGGAAGGGGAGGCCAGGCAGGAGAAGGCTGTTGCGTTGGAATTCGTTGTTCTGATCAAGGGCGTACCAGGCAGAACCGTAGTAGTCCTGGTCGCTGACCTCGCCGTATTGGAAGAGGCCGCCTTGTGCGAATGAACTCATGCTGATGCCTAGAACGATTGCGAATGCTAATAATGTCTTTTTCATATTGTGTAATTTTAAATTTTCAATTATCAATTTTCAATTATCTCACAACGATTTTTTGGGTTCTGACATCGTTGCCTTGGATGAGGCGGAGCATGTAGACACCAGCTTTGGCGTTGATAGCCTTGCTGTAGTTGCCGCTGAAGGTCTCACTGCTGATGATACGTCCGGTGACATCGATCATTTGCAGGGTAGCGGTGCCTTCGATGCCGAGGATCATGAGGTTGCCGTTGGCGTCGAAGAAGCCGAAGTCGTCACCCATGTTGGCTTGACCGGTGACGAACACCAGTTTGAAGCGTGAAGCGTAGTCGATGGTACGAGCGTCGAAGCTATAGCTTGGGGTTTCGAGCAGGTTGACTTCGTTGCCAGTCAGATTATCGATAAGGTGCAGGTAGCTGAAGTTGACATCCTCAGCGGTGAAGCTGATGGTATAGCTGCCGTTTTCAGCGGCCTTGAAGTAGACGGGCATTTCGCCTTCGTTTGCAGCATTGACCACAGCGTAGTCCTTACCGTTTTGCGGGATGTAGACTTTGGCGTTGTTTTCATTGAAGCTGAACTTGCCGAGTTGCTGACCTCCATCGAAACGGATGATGGCGTTGTCAGTGGAGCGGTGAGCATCGCGGCTGTTGACCACCTGTGCAATGTTGATGTTCAGGTTGCCGTTGCCGGCGCTTAATGAAGGTGTAGGAGCGGTTCTGACCATATAAACACTTCCACTTGTCTCAGCTTCATAGAAGATACCTTCCATAGGAGCAATGGGGCCTGAAGTAACAGCTTCAAACGTACCGTTAACAGCGTCCATCCTATAATAAGGAAGTGCTGTGCCACTTGTGCTAGCATTAACAAGGTAGGCGTTGCAAACGAATGGGTTTCCAAGGAGGTACCATGCACCAAATGTATATGAAGTGCTGTAGTTATAGACATATCTGCTGACAGAGCTGTTGCTTGGTCTGAGAGTACCTGTAAAGGTCAGGTCAACATCGGCTTCATTGGCGTAAAGATAACTATACATTGAATAAGACATGTCAAATGCAGAGGTCTCATAGTTTCTCCATTCTGAACCCTGATTGCTATTACTCCAGTTGTAGAAGTCGTAAGTGCCAGTAAGCATGCCTGTCGAGCTGATGTTTGGTGTGCTGGCAGATGTGTGTTTGTAGATAGTTTGGTACAATGGGTTAGAAATAAGATAGTAACCAAGTTTTGTGTCTGTGTTACCTGCGCCGTAACCTATGATATGCTTCTTCACAGATGCTGTAACACCACTGTTGTCGTGCTTCAGCTGACCACCGTCCTCAATGGTGATGGTGTGGGTGCCTTGAGTGATAGTCTTGGCTTCAGCTACGCAACCATTCTCGATGGTGACGTTGGCATACAGTGTAACACTCTGGTTGATGGTAGGAGCGCCAGTGGGTTCCCAGTTGGCAGCTGTACCCCATTCGCCAGCGGTGATGAACCATTTGTTATCAGCTGAAACTGTAGAGAAGTTTACGATGCTGCTTTCCTGTGTTGGATCGCAGTTCGGAACCACCTTCACGTCATATTTGGTGCCAGCGGTGAGGCCAGTGAGGTCTGCAGTGGTGGTGGTAGCGGTTTGGGTTTGCCATGTGGTAGCGGCAGGAACGTTGACACCGATGACAACGTTGTCGATGCGGAGGTGATTATCTGTGTTGCTTTCAGTAGAAGCTCCGTAGAAAGCAATATAAACTGTTTGGCCGTTAAATGCACTCAGGTCAATTGGGTCAACAGGTTGGAACGTGACAGGAAGGTCATTAAGAACAGCATCTCCTGTGCCGGCATTGTTCCATTCACGCAAACTTGTCCAGTGTGCTTTGTTATCTGTCGAAATCAAAATAACAAATCTGTCGTCTGTTCCAGTTTGATCTGGTGTTGTCGTGGCATTATATTTTGTATATGCCGCGTCAAAATTCATTTCATAGTTACTTCCCACTGTGATACTTGGAGTAACCAACCAATATTTCCAATCGCTATACATATTCATATAGGCATGGCTATTGGTGAAGTTTTTGGCACCAAATGACCAGCCACTGGTTGTGGTACTTGTTGGACCAGTGCCATCACTATTCCATTCACCGCTGTATCTTGTCCAGCCTTCTGGAGCAGAAGAGCTGGAAAACTCTTCGGGGATACCATCAATATGTGCAGCTTCTCTATAGTTCACGGTGAAGCCTGTAGCGCTTTCGCCTTCAAAGTTGACTGTTGCGTTGTGGTGGGTGACGTTGCTAACCACAGGATTCATTGCCGAGCATGCTGCGATGGTTGAGTATGGTACCTCAGCGGTCCATTCGCTCATGCCGTCGCCAACATAGCTGGCTTCGCAGTTGTCGCGCACCTTAACTATGTAATCGGTTTCCGGATCAAGACCTGAAAGAGTGTAGGAGATAGTACCTGCTTCTTCAGTAACATCTGATACGTTCAAATCCATTTCGGTGAAATCGGCAGCGCCATCTACTTTATATGCGAGTACCCAATCTTCAGAGCCGCCGTTGGTCCACTGGAGGTCAAACGAATTTGACTTCGGATTTGAAGCGGTCAAACCTGTTGGTGCTGGGCAAGCGATGTCGGTTGTGAAGCTGACAATGTCTGACCATTCACTTAAACCTTGTTCGCCGCAATTGCCCTGTACTCTGACGTCGTATTTTCTTTCAGGAAGAAGACCACTGAGAGTCTTTGTGGCTGTAGTAGAGGTAGTGTGCTGCCATTCACCAGCGGCTACCTCATATCCCACAACAACTTCATCTAAATAAATGTAAGCATCGCCGTATCCACAGTTAGATGTCCCTTTGAAATGGATGGTTACATTTGAAGCACCGACATAATCTGTAAGATTAATTGTCTCTTGTTTCCAAGTGGATTGACCGGTAAGACCTTCTTTAAGTGGGGTCTTGGTCGTACCACCATCCGTGGAGATGTAAACCGAGAAGTCACCGCCAGTTGGGTTCTTCCACCAGAAGCTTAATTGCATTGTCTTGCCTGCTGGGAAGTTCATAGAAGGAGTCTTCAAGAAATTGGTTTGACCGCTTGATGCGTTGTAGGAGTTGAATCGTAAGCCCACACCTTCATGACCTGTCGCATAATAGTTCCATTTGTAACTATTATTAGTCATTGTACCTTCGCTATTGTCCCAGCCTGTGGGGATGCCGGAGGTGAGACCAGTGAAGTCTTCATCTATACCACCGTCGTTAGCATTGAGGTAAGCAGCCGTTCTATAATCGATGTTATAGCCAGCGCTTGTTCCTGTCCATGCAAGGTCAGCCGTGTGGTTGGTAACCTCTGAAGCAGCCAATCCTGTAGGTTCGATGCAGCTCGGAAGCGGGTTGATGGCGATATCATCGACATAAATACTACCGTAAGTTACGGTTGAAGGTCGTACAACCTTGATAGCGACATATTTTCCTGAGCCTGTATATTCATTGAATCTTACCTTATGCTCGGCATAGCTGGTTGTAGTAGTAATTACATCACCTTGGGCTACGAATGTGGTAAGGTCATCAGGGTCGGTCATGATACCAATAGTAATCTCATACCCAGCATAAGAACCCTTGGCACTGAACTCGAATTGATAGTCACTCAAGTCATAGGCACCAACTTCAGGCAAAACAGCGACTAGATCACCAATAGCATGCCCTCTGAAGAAACTCAGACAATGGGTTCCTAAATTAGCATTGCTTGCACTGACGCTCACTGAATTGTAAGAGGTGTTGGTGTTAATGACATTCCAGCAGACTGAAAGGGCGCCGTCTTCAAAGCCGTATGGGCCGTAAGGCAAATCCATACCTTCGCATTCGGTGTGGAAGATGGCAGGGGTGCTCCATGCACTGGTTTCTGTTCCCTTGCAAGCCGCGCGGACATACACATAGTATGTGGTTGCAGGAGTGAGTCCAGTCAAAGGATAAGGCTTGGTGCTGATATTGGCGTAGGTTGGTGTTGTGCCGTCGTCAGGCACGATGGTTGCGTCGTCAGTAACGTAGATATCCCAAGCAACTTCCTCTCCACCGGCTGTCCAATTGATGCTGGCACCAGTGGTGGTGATGTTGTCGGCCAAAACACTGGAAGGTTCAAGGCAGTCGGATGCACCTTCAAAGGTGAAGTCGTCGAGGAAGAGATAGTATTGGTTGTCAGACGTATGTTGAACGGCCACGTATTTGGTTCCTTGCGGATAGTTGGCCGAGAAACGCTGGTATGCCGTTGAGGCGTCGGTGATTTCAGTGCCCCATGTGAAACTGCCGAGATCCTTGTTGGTGGTTGAATAGCCAACTCTGAAAGTCTCTTGACCACTTCCACCCAAATCACCAACATAATAGAACTCGACATGCACACCATTTGCTGGGAGGTCGGTCAGTTGGGGTGAGATGAGGGTTTGGTATTGTGGATCGGTGTCATCATAATCTACATATAAGAACATGAAGCAGTAGTCGCCAGTTCTCGCCGCATCATATCCAAAATTGTAGTTTATTGTAGCGTTGTCCCATACACCAGTATATGTCTCGCCATTAACCAATTCCCAGCAATCCATGTCGTCGGCTGTCTCGAAGCCGTATTGGTAGGCGGTCGGGTCAATTGAGAATGCATCGCAAGGTGTGGTGAAGCTGGTTGAAGCGAAAGCACTTTCGTTATTGCCAGCATAGATAGCCTGCACCTGGAATTCGTAGGTGGTGTTGCCAGTCAAA
>JAEEGL012120125.1_pt1 | contig 23960 bp, 21 predicted proteins | sample 9134231 | NCBI WGS metagenome assembly JAEEGL01 (sample SAMN16246548, study PRJNA631951) | gut metagenome | biome: gut microbiome; feature: rumen; material: fiber-attached | host: Bos | place: Iran: Karaj | collected 2018-10
TGATTTCAAAAGTTCCATTGTAGCTGCTGCGCAGTCTTTAGCGGCCTTGGCCTCGAACTCGGGGTAGTCCTTGATCTCGCTGCCATCAGCCTTGTCAGAGATTGCTCTGATGATCAAAAATGGAATGTTGTTAAGGAAGCATGCCTGCGCGATTCCTGTTCCTTCCATCTCGCAGCACATGCCTCCAAAGTTTTCTACGATAGCATCCTTGACGGCTTTGTCACAAATGAACTGATCTCCACTGCAAACACGGCCTTCAAATACTCCGATATCAGGAACAGCTTTGTTTATCGCAGCCTTAGCTTTTTCGCGAAGTACTGCATCTGCCTTGAATTCCAGTGTTCCAAGCTGAGGAACTTCCCCCTTCTTGTAACCGAATACTGTTGCATCAACATCGTGGTAACAAGCATCTGTGGAAAGAACAATGTCACCGATATTGATCTTTGCGTCCAAAGATCCGGCTACTCCGGTGTTGATAACGTGAGTTACGCCAAAGGTATCAACCAGAATCTGAACACAGATGCCTGCATTAACCTTGCAGATTCCGCTTCTTACTACAACAACTTCAGTACTGCCAATAGTTCCTTCAAAAAACACCATGGAAGCTTTCTTGACTGTATTCTTGATGGTCATGTTGCTCTTGAGGGTTTCGACCTCAACTTCCATTGCTCCGATAATTCCTATTTTCATAGTGTTGTCCTTTCATCTTTTCTACATAGTAAATCTGCGGACCTTTTCAGCCCGCAGATAAATTGACTTATTCCGGATAAACAAGATGTTTCTCATCAATGTTTCTCAGAGTGTTATCAAGATATTTCTTTGCGAGGAATTTAGCCATTCCAAGGTTCATATCAAGATAATTACCGCAGTCCCTTGCGCTTGCTCCGGGAACTTCTCCCTCGAAGGTGCTCATGAACTCATACATTCTTGTAATAAGAGGAACGATATCTTTTGAATCAAGGTCTCCTGCAAGAACTACATAAAATCCGGTTCTGCACCCCATTGGTCCAAAGTAGATTGTTCTGTCCTTGTACTCCGGATCATTTCTAAGGAAGGTCGCGCCAAGATGCTCCATTGTGTGAACTTCCGCAGTGTTCATAACAGGCTCCTTGTTAGGGGCTGTCATTCTGAGGTCGAAAGTTGTAATAGTCTCTGCGCCGACTTTGTCCTTTCTGGAAACATAGATTCCAGGCTCTAAATCCAAATGATTAACTGTAAAACTCGCGATTTTTTCCATTTTTTTAATCCTTTACCGGTTCATTAAATACCTCGTACGAATCTCTGAGGTACTCACGGATATTATTATAATCGCGATTGGCTATTGCTGTATAGAGGGTATCTACCAAAAACAGCTGAGCAAATCTGGAACTTGTAATACCACTTTTTTTATCAATTTCAGGAGATGTAGCAAATATAACGTAATCGCATCCTGTTGTCAGCGAGTTGTTTCCAAGCTTTGTGATTGCTACTGTGCAGGCCTCTCTACTTTTGGCGATATTAAAGAGCTGCATGATCTCTTTATTCTTGGCGTTATCACTAAAGAAAATTGCAACATCATCCTGCCCGATCTGGGATAATGTCATCATATTCATGTGGTGGTCCTGATTGAATACTACATTGTAATGGATACGGAGAAGCTTACAGTATAAGTCATAGGCAGCTACGGAAGCAGTACCTACGCCAAAGATCTGAATCTGTCTGGCAGCTACAATCTTGGTAACTACATCACTGAAAGTTCCGGCATCAAATAATCTGTATGTGGTCTGCACAGCCTGGACGCTGGTTGCACAGATGTTATCAGCGATTGATTGAAGTGAAGTATATTCATTGACATCCTTAAATGCAATCTTGGGTCCGCCCTTGTCAGCCTGAGCAAGCGAAGTATTCGCTTCTGCATAATAAGCGTTCTTCAGATCCTTAAGTCCATTGTAACCAATTGCCTGAGCAAATCTTGTCCAGGCAGCCTGAGTTGTTCCGGAAAGTCTGGCCAGCTCTTTTATCGGATATTGGAAAAGATCGTCCTTCCTTTCCAATACGTAGTCAGCTACCAGCTTTTCTGATGCCGGAAGTGTACTATAGCAACTTTTAATCTTCTCACTGACAATATTCATATTTCACTCCTAGTATGCAAATCAGATAACAAATATACGATTTTTCCACCACACCATTAGTATACTCCATAATCAGTTTCAATAACGAAATAAATTTTCAAACTTTTCAAAAGTAATCATAAAACTTTTATAAAATTGCGGAAAAAGTCTGACATTTATGTTATATTCGATAGTAGGCAGAGTTATAGGCTGCATGGGAATTTGCGGCCAGAATGATATATTTTTTCACCAGGAAAGGAGACTGAAATTATGAAATGGGTTTGTCAGGTATGCGGCTATGTTCACGAAGGCGATCAACCACCGGAGGCTTGTCCTGTATGTAAGGCACCTGCAGAAAAATTCACAAAGCAGGGTGACGATCTTGTATGGGCAGCTGAGCACGTAGTTGGCGTAGCTAAGGGGGCACCGGATGATATTATTGAGGATCTTCGCTCTAACTTTAATGGCGAGTGCTCAGAAGTTGGTATGTACCTTGCAATGAGCCGTCAGGCTTATCGTGAAGGCTATCCTGAGATTGGTGACTATTACGCAAAGGCTGCTTGGGAAGAGGCAGAGCACGCTGCTAAGTTCGCAGAGCTCCTTGGAGAGGTTCTCACCGATTCCACGAAGAAGAACCTTCAGATGCGTGTAGACGCTGAGAATGGTGCTACAAACGGAAAGACCGATCTTGCTAAGCGCGCAAAGGCTCTTGATCTCGACGCTATCCATGACACAGTGCATGAAATGGCTAGGGACGAGGCTAGACACGGAAAGGCATTTGCCGGCCTGTTAAAGAGATATTTCGGATAAAGAACAGGCACATAAAACCTGCGGTTTTAGAGGGATAAAGAGAAAAAAAGAGGATAGGCTCAATTGCGAGTCTATCCTCTTTTTATCCATCTTATTTTGAAACTACCGTAACTTTACTGTCGTAATATTCTGATGCCAGGGTAAAAGAGCCTTCGATACCCTGGGTTATGTATACATCCCCAGCCTCGGTGATGAGCACCATATCAAAGCCGTCGTGGGTCTTCCAGTAATCTATGGCGCCCTCCGTTCCCTTTACAAAAAGAGCTGTTGAAAGGCCATCGCACATAAGACCGTCTTCGCCGATGATAGTCACGGATAAAAGACCATTCTTGGCTGGTTTTCCGGTTTTAGGATCTATAATGTGCCAATAGGTCTCGCCATTTTCCTCAAAGTATCTCTCGTATCCTCCGGAAGTTATGATGGCAGTATCCTTCGCCTCGATAATAGCGAATACCCCGGATTTACTCTCCTTATACGGGCTCTTTATGGCAACCTTCCAGGCTTCTCCGTTTGGCTTAGCGCCAATGCACTGAACATTTCCGCCTAGATTTATGAGTGCCGAACTAACATCATGCTCTCTAAAGTACTCTGCAATCCGGTTACTGGTGTATCCCTTGGTGACACTGCCAAGGTCTATCTGCATCCCATCCTCAATGGATGCTGTCTGTCCCTCCAGTGAAATCCTTCGATAATCCACGTCCTCAAGTAGATCCGAAAGCTCTTTTTCCGAAGGTACCTGATACTCGCCGGTGGTAAATCCCCAGGCCTTTAGGACCGGGTAAATCGATATATCCAGCGCGCCATCAGTGCTTTCGCATATTTGTAGCGCTCCGGCAAAAAGCTCAGCGCTGTCTTCTGAAAGCTGCACCTGACCGCTGTTGTTCAGGGCGCTGATTTCGCTCCCTCCATCTGTTACAGATACCTTTTTCTCAATATCTCTGATGAGCGCCTCTGCATCGGTAAGAACCTGCTCATTGCCAAGAGCCTGCAGTTCCATGATGGTATCCATGGCAAAAAGGCTGGTGTTCTGCATTATTTCTGTCTGTGGTTTTATACTGCAGCCCGACAAAAGAGCTGCAGATGCGATCATCGCGATCAATGTTCTTTTTGTTGTCACTGCAGTTCTTCCATGATGACCTTAACAATTGTGTCAGTTGCGCTGTGCAGACTGCTCTTACTCATGTTCTCAAGGAACTTCTCCCTGTTCTCGTAAAGATCTTCAATTGTCTCAACCAGAATATCCTCGTCGAGATCGTCATTATCAATTACAAGAGAGAATCCCTGCTGCTCAAAGGATCTGGCATTTAACATCTGGTCACCGCGACTTGATTTTGTTGAAAGCGGAATCAGGATATTGGGTTTTTTCAGCGCCAATAACTCGCATATTGAATTGGCTCCTGCTCTGGAAACAACGATATCTGCCATGGCGAAGATATCTTTGAGCTCATTCTTTACATATTCAAACTGCTTGTAGCCGGGAACAGATAACTTGAGGTTGTCCATTTTCTCTTTTCCGCAGATATGAACAACATTGAAGTTAGGAAGCAGTCTTGGAAGCGCGAATCTTACGGTCTCATTAACCGACTGTGCTCCAAGACTTCCGCCGATAACCATAAGGACCGGCTTATCATCTGTAAAGCCACAGAGCTCCTTGCCTGCCTGCTTTGAACCCTGGCTAAGCTCATCCCTTATTGGTGTTCCTGTAAGAATAGCCTTATCTGCAGGAAGAACTCTCATTGTCTCAGGAAAATTACAGCAGATCTTGCTAGCTCCGGCCATGCTTAGCTTATTGGCAAGTCCCGGGGTAAGATCTGACTCATGTACAATATAAGGAATCTTCAAAAAACCTGCAGCCCTGACTACAGGTACACTAACAAAGCCACCCTTAGAAAAAACGATGTCCGGGTGAATTTTCTTAAGAAGTGAAACTGCCTCAGAAAATCCCTTAAGGACCCTGAAAGGATCAGAAAAGTTCTTGGGATCAAAGTATCTGCGCAGCTTTCCGGTGGAGATTCCAAAGTAAGGAATGTTGAAATCCTCAATAAGCTTTTTCTCAATTCCGGTGTAGGAACCAATATAAAAAATCTCAAATCCCGCTTCCTTAAGCGCAGGAATAAGCGCAATATTAGGTGTTACGTGGCCTGCGCTTCCGCCACCGGTAAGTACGATTCTCTTAGTAGCTATATCGCTCACTTTATTACCTTCTTCCAAATCTATTATGCGTTAGCCTGCTTCATAGCTTCTTCAATAGCATATGAAAGCTGGTCAGGACAGGATGTGCTCTTTGCGCCGCATCTGATACCGCGCAGCTTCTTGATCGCATCCTCACCCTTCATGCCCTCAACGAGCCTTGATACTCCCTGAAGGTTACCGTTGCATCCGTTTGTAAAACTAACACTCTTGATAACGCCATCCTCTACGTCGATATCGATCTGTGTTGAGCATGTGCCCTTTGTCTTGTAAATCATAAAAACTCCTATCTTATAAAATACTCACGGCCAAAATCAATTTGTCCATAATTCGGAGTATAGTATATCATTTTTTAGTCCTCGTGGGAAATAAGTCCCTGCTCGAGATATGGTACGATGTACTCGCTCTTGACTTTATCGGAAAAATCCCTGACCCCTTCTATCATCTCGTCATAATTATTCATAGTCATCTCATATTCCCCTGCAATTATCTGATCAAGCATCTGCCTGTTGATATCCTGAGAAAAATGGATGGGATCCATGTAGTTATCCAGATTCGTAGCAATCTCCGGCTCATTCTGAAAACAGAATATCCTTACGTTGTCATATGCCAAAAGTGCCTTTGTCATCTGCTTCTCATTGTAAATATAAGCATCTCTTTCTCCGCTTCTGATAATTCCGTCCCACCATAACATGGAATATATCGGGTAAAAGAAAATAAACTCCGTCTCCGGGTGCTCCTCAACCTGCGCAGTCAAAAGAGCGATGTTGGCATCAAGCTCCTTCTGATAAGCCGTTTCCTCCATCATAGGTGTTTCCTCTTTTGCTCTGGTATACATACTAAGCGCCAGTTCTTTGCTGAAATTCTTCCATTTGGCCCAATTGTAGGAAAGCCCTTCATTGTAATTACCAATAAAAGAGTTTGCTATCTGATACGGAATCTTTGTAAGGATGACATCCTTGTTATAAAGATACTGAACATCATTAAAAGGATTTCTGTCGTAAAGGTACATCGGACATCCCGCCATTTCAAAGGTGGTTTCCGATGAAGCGGAAAGCGAAGATGGATCAATGTTGTAGAAAACTCTTTTTATCTGATGTTTCTCATAGGCTACATCCATGAGATAACATAGATCCGCAGTCGCACCATAGGATCTTATGGCCTTAATCGATGTTCCGCCAAAAGCCTCATCATACCAGGCATTGTCGTTGTTCTCCATAACTGAAGAGCCAACAAGGAGTGTGTCATAGTCAAAGTTTCGAAGTGTTCCGACACATTGATATTCCTTGTCATGAAGCACTGCCTTAAGTCCAAACCAGGGCTTGTGGTAGTGGTAAAAAGGATCCAGCGCAAACACCACTGCCCCGATCACAATAAGGCACACCAGGATGCTTGCCATGAGCTTTTTTATGAAATTTGTTGCTTTGTTTTTATTTTCAGTCATATTGTTATAATTGCCCCGTGCTCGCTGAGGAAAATCATCCGCTACGCGGCTGATTTTCTCAGCTCACTCTCAGAATTGGAAATAAATAAACGTGCTTACGTTTGACAGCGATACAAAAGACCAGATGAAAAGAACTGTCAGGCAGGTAATCGTCTTCTTATTAAAGGTCGTCTCTTCAATAAGCTCCTGTGTATTCTTTCTTGTCATCACAAAGGCGCTGACCGCCAGCAGAACTATCATGGTAACCATGTAAACCACCGTCAGCATGGAGTCTTTGCCCATCTGGGAAAAGAGTTGTCTAAACAGGTAATTTTCTGCAATCTGAAGATTCTCAGCGGTTCTATACAGGAACCCGGGATAGGTCCAGAAAAAGAACTGTTTAAACATCTGAATTGCATAGGTCATATCCTGCGAGCCAAAGAAAACGAGAGAAATAACAAACATAAGGAAGGTCAGGGCATTTCCTAAAGTTCTGGGAATCGTCACAAGGGGCGTATCCCTGAATAAATACTTCTCCTTTCTTCTGCCCTCTTTTCCCACAACAGTGTCCTTAACTCCAATAATGCCAAGATTGTCCCACACTACCAATAGGCCCTGCATAAGCCCCCAGCAAATGTAGGTCCAGCCGGCTCCGTGCCAGAGACCGCTGAGGACGAACACAATAAGGACGTTAACTATTGTTCGGATTTTACCTTTTCTGCTGCCTCCAAGCGGAATGTAAACATATTTTATGAAAAATCTGGATAGCGTCATATGCCAGCGCTGCCACAATTCTCTTGCCGTCGCTGCCTTATAAGGAGAATTAAAGTTTGTGGGAAGCTTATATCCCAACATCAGACTGACACCGTTTGCCATATCGCAGTATCCGGAAAAATCCAGATAAATCTGGAACGTATAGGCAAGCATAACAACAATAACAGTAAGTGTGTCCATGTAGTAGGTGTAATGGAACCCATAAACCACAATCTTAGAAAGGTTGTCTGCCAGAATTACCTTTTTGGCAAGACCGATGATAAAAGACATTATGCCCTTCGCCATCTTCTCCGAATCATACTTTCTAAGACTCCTGTCAGTGAACTGATCTATCATTTCCTTGTGGAAGGCAATCGGCCCCTGGATCAGTTTGGGAAAATATACGGTGTACATCACATACTGCAAAACCGGATAATGAGGGGCTTCGTCATTTGCTCTGTCCACGATAAATGATATCTGTCCGAAGGTAAAAAAGCTGATTCCTATGGGCATGAGAATTTCTCTTGTTGTAAGCGCCGCTCCGGTAAGTGCATTGATATTATCCACAAAAAATCCCATGTATTTAAAGTAGAAAAGAAGCGAAAGATTGAATAGTACGCCGATAACCTTGAGGAACTTTCGCTGGCCCAAGCCCCTTAGCTTTTCCATAAGAGCGCTGATACCATAGTTGACAATAAGGCTCACCAGAAGCACCACCAGAAAAGACAAGCCAAAAGAGTAATAGAAATACAGTGACATCAGTATCAAAAAGACATCTGCCACTGCATACTTTTCGGTTCTATTAAGAAAATGCCATCCCGCCAAAAGTATTGGCAGAAACAGCAGAATAAACGTAAAGGAATTAAACCCCATTTGTTTTCTCTCTCTATCAAAAAATCAGAAACATCACGAAGAGTATAACAAATTCGCAGTGAAAATAAAACATCCGGAGGAACAGTCGCTCCTCCGGACGTATTATTCAATTAGCTTATGATCACTTTACAAGTACGCCATTTTTATCAAATGTATATTTGAACCACAAAATGCGTATTGTCTCGTTCTTAGCAAGCGATCCATCGAGCTTAGCAAAATATGTCTTTCCATCTACTTCAACAAATGTCAACCAGTAAGCTGCACCGTTTGGACGACAATAATATGTCTTTCCACCGTAATCGACAAATCCGGTTCTTACCTGTCCATCCTTGTCAAAGAAATACGTTGCTCCAAGCACATATACAATCTCATCTCTTGCAACTGTACCATTGAGCTTAGTAAAATACTTCTTTCCATCTGCATAGAAGAATCTGGCAATCACCATTGTTCCATCTTCATCAAAATAGTATTCCCTGCCATCAACAGTCTGGAATCCCTTAAGCATATTTCCATTTTGATCGTTGCAATAGAATCTACCGTTTCTATAAACAATCTTAGGGATAATCTCTTCAGGTTCTTCCGGCTGAGTAGGTTCGGGTTCACTTGGTTCAGGATCTACCGGCTGATCAGGGTTACCTGGCTCATCAGGGTCTTCAGGATTTGAAGGCTCTGGCTCCTCCGGCTGAGTAGGTTCGGGTTCTTCCGGTGTTGGTTCTTCAGGCTGAGGGTCTACCGGTGTTGGTTCTTCAGGTTCATCTGGGTTTGAAGGCTCAGTAACATCCTCGCCCTCAGCTGAAAGAAGAATTGTTCCGAATACTTCCGGTGAAGACCAGCCGGTTCCACTCTTGTCGGCCCAGCTTAATGTTCCTAATCTCTTTCCACTGTCATCAGCATCATTTATCTGAAGTTCAAGGCCAACCTGTACTCCAACCTCAGGTGTGATGTCTGTCCACTTAAATGCTGCCTCTACTACATAACCGTCATCAGTTAACTTGGTTGCAGACTTTACATTTTCTTCAACACATTTTTTCCCGTTAAAGCTCTGCTCATTGTCATAGTTGATTCTGTACTGCTTATCGTCTTCCTCATATGAAGTTGACTTATGGTTGTTCTCATCAATGAAGACTTCCAGTGAATCCTGTTCATGAGCCTGTGATGAATCCTTATTGAGAACAGAATCCTTTACTTCTGCAAGAACGTAGAGGTTTTCTTCGTCCCAAAGAATCTTGGCATTTGCTGTTACAGTTGAACCAATATTGATTGTAAGCGGAACATCTTTTGCTGTCTTCCATGCCTCATCATCTGTTTCGGCATCAACTTCAATTGTTCCCTTCTTAACTGAAAGAAGTGGTTTAACAACAGTCTCTGCATAATACTTGCTGCTTTCTGCCTGTCCAAGTGTTGTGTCACCAAATGCAAATGTCTTCTCACCATCAGTAACAGTTACATCCATCTTTACCTGATTTGAAGAAAGAGCTTCTGCATCAACCGCAGCCTTAACAACTGCCTCATATCCGTCCTCTGTCTCAGTTGCCTCTGATCTGTTAACAGTTACTGAGCTGATCCCATTGCCATCATCTGTATAGATTGTGAAGCAGTCTGTATCCTGAACGCTTGTGTCTGCAACGCTTACCTTTACTGAAATTCCATCCTCGCTCCACATAGGAACAAATGTAGCAGAGGAATCTTCTCCTTTGAATGTGTAGCTATTTCCAACCGAATAATCATCACTGGCATTCTGAATAAGTGTAAGATTTCTGATTTCAGGCTCAAGCTCTCCGGCATTTACAAGTGCCCAGAAAGCGTTCTTTGCCTTGTAATTGTCATCGAAAAGAAGTGGATACTGTCTTGAACTACCGTTTGATCCGCCGCCATTGTTGTTTGCTGTCTGGAGCCATGAATGCTTATCAACAACACCCCAGATTGTCATACCTGTGATGTTTACGCCTTCATTCTTAAGTCTTCTGATTGTGTCATAAAGAGCTTTGTATCTATTGGCTAGTCTCTCATCTTTTGAGTTTGCACTGCCCTTAAAGTCAAGCTCAGTTACCTGAACCTGGCCTACAATCTCGCTATAAGCTCTGGCTGCTGACTTGAACTGCTCCATAGTAGGTGAGTTAGAATCTACCTGGTAGTGAGCCTGCATTCCCATACCATCAATTCTCGCACCCTGTGTCTCTTTTACTGTACGAAGAAGTTCGCAGATACCGCCAACCTTGCTTGTTACATACTCGTTGTAATCGTTGTAGAAAAGTGCAATGCTTTCAGGCATATATTTGTTTGCGTAAACGAAAGCATTCTGAATGAACTCAGGTGACTGATATACTGCCCACCAGCTTGAATTCTCGCTGGCATTTCTGTATGTACCTGTTCCGTCACTTATTGCCTCATTAACAACATCCCAGCCATAGAAAAGATCTTTATACTTGCTGTTATCGGATGTAAAGTGAGTAGCAACACTCTTGATGTAATACTCAAGACGCTTGTTCATAACCTCAGGTGTTACGTAAGGCTTGCTTGTGTCGTAATCCTCATGGAAGAAGAACTCAGGAGTCTGTGAGTGCCATACAAGTACGTGGCCTCTGATCCTGATCTTCTTGTCCGGATGTTCATTGTTCCAGTCTACGAAGAAATCAAGATATCTCTCAGGTGTATCATAGTTGAGCTCAGGAACCTCAATCTCCTCACCGTTAAGATCATAAGTAATGATCTGTGCATTCTGTTTGAGCATAGAATCAGGCTTAAGTTCGTTACCAAGGGTTACACCGTTAAAGTGTTTTGTAACGAGCTCCATCTCCTGCTCGTCTGCAAACTCCATGTAGCTGATTGCTGTACCGATAATGAAATCATCGCCAAGAATTTCTGTCATCGGATCACGGAGGTCTACAATATCATACTCAACACCCTTTTCAACCGGCTCTTCATCTACTGTTGTGTCAAGAACAAACTCAACACTCTCTAGTGTGGCTGAAGCAGGGAACTCCTGATTGTTCATAGCCATGATAGCGAAGTGAGTAACGTCTCCTGATGTTGAAGGGAAAATAGTATACTCGCTCTTGCCACTCTGGCCATAGAAAGGCTGAAGTTCTGTAGCACCGTTGTCGCCCTGGTGGTTGTTGTCATAGAGCTTAAATGCCAGATTCAAAGTGGGCTCTTTGAATTTTACTGTAACTGACTTGATTTTCTCTGCATCAAGAGTCTTTCCAATCGGGAACCAGTATTCCTGCCATTCAGCTTCATACTTAAGCTCCAGTGTTGACTCTTCTCCTGTCCAGTGATTTGTGAGAGAAAGGTTATCAGCATTAAATACCAATGTCTCCTCATCATTAGCCGGCTCAGCTTCCTTAGTCTCTACAGTGATCTCTTTTACAGTAACACTGTAAGGATAAGCAGCTTCATCACCCGGCATGGACATAATGCCGATATATCTTACTGTTCCATCATAGGTAGGTGTAACTGTATATTCATCGCTACCATTGTTATCATAATCCGGTAACATCTCATTCATGTCTGCATCATAGAGCTTGATGCAGAAGTTGTTACCCTGATCAGCAACCTTTACAGTAACGCCTGCAACATTTGCAGCATCAAAAGCCTCTCCAAGGTCATAGCAGAACTCCTGATACTGTTCGGAAAACTCTAATTTTCCATGTACAGTCTGGCTCTGGTTCCATCTGTTGAAGAATGTAAGGCCTTCTGTCTTGGCCTCTCCTGTTTCTTCCTTATCTTCTTTCTTCTCCTCTTCGGATGCCTCTTCCTCGGTCTCTTCCTTGGAATCCTCTTTGGATTCTTCCTCTACATCCTTGTCTTCTGATTCTTTCTTTTCCTCAGACTTTTCCTCGGAAGCTTCCTCCTTGGCCTTTTCCTCCACCTTCTCCTCAGAAGATTCTTTTTCCTCAGCTTCCTCTTTTTTGTCTTCTTTCTTGCTCTCTTCTTTTGCTTCCTCTTCTTCTGAAGCAACCGTGGTAAGCTCTTCAGCCGGCTCAGTAGCATACGCAGTTACTGCAGCAGGGCTGACACTTGAAACAGCAAGCATACCAGCCATGAGAATTGAAGACAACCCCAACGTCTTTTTGTGCATACTTTTCCTCCATTACAGATTTGTTATTTGTGCAATTATCCCCATAATGCACGCGCTTATAATGATTATTAAGTATTTTTGCACATAGCGCCTATCATTAACTGCTATCCAATTGTCATATTTTGCCAAATTTTCGTTCAAAAAAGAGTCAGCCGTTACCGACTGACTCTTTTACATCTTAATCCTTATTCCAATTTGTTTAGCTGATATTTTTTACCACTCCGATTGACACATAATCATCCAAAACAGCTCCGTAATCTGTGCCCTCTTCCTGTTCCGGAGAATAGATTCCATCAACCATCAGATTCAATCCACCGTCGTGGAAGGTCTCAAGAACCTTGTATCTGTCATTGTAAAAAGACTTTCTGGAAACCAGTCTGTCTCTTAATACTCCCTTACACTCCGAAAGCTTGCACTCCGGGAAATTTACATTCCAGACCTGACCTTCAACATACTCTTTCTCAATAAGCTCCGCCATAATGTCCCTGAGATAATGATCTGTAACCTCGTGGCACTCATTCATTCCCTCGGAAAAAGCTATTGATAAATATCCCTGGAATTCACCCTCGAAGGCAGCACCGAGCGTTGCTGAATACTGAATGTCTGTAGCCAGATTGTATCCGAAGTTGATTCCGGACATGATCACATCGGGCTTTCCCTTCATCACGTTCAGAAGTCCGACTCTTATACAGTCTGCCGGCATTCCACTGCAGGAAAAGGCATAAACGTTCTTAATTCCCATATCATATGGATGAACCTCTATTGAATTTCTAAGGGTGATACTGTGAGACGCTGCGCTCCTCTGATCATCGGGAGCAACAACCCATACTTCTCCGAATTCGCTGGCAGTCTTTGCAAGACGATACAAACCGTCTGACTGTATGCCATCATCATTAGTTAGTAAAAATCTTTTCCCCATACTTTTTCCTTAACCTGATTACCTTGTGGTTGCCAGAATATATCTCTTGCAGACAAAAGAAAGCGGCTGAATAAATCTGTTCAGATTGATAGCAGCTCTCATGACGCTTAACTCTGTATCATTATATGACATATGCCCTTTCTCGAGCTTTCTTGAAATATTTGAATAAAGTTCTCCGTTACTCGGGCGAAAATCTTCATTGATATCCTTTAAGTACTCACTAACCTGTCTTCTCTGTCTCTTAGTGAGCATAACAGCAAATGTACTTGGGTTTTTCTTTTGTAAATTATACAGTCTTGTTGTAAACACAATCCACATCTCCTATTCTTAAACATCTCAATTCATTTTGCAAAAGATATTTTGGATAAAAAATGTGAATAAATAATGAACGAAAGATAACAAATTCGCGAATATTATGAAACAAACTACCGTATAATTCAGATCCGTTGAAATAAAATATTAAAGGCTCTCAACTGCTGATAAAAACTGGTCATGGCCAGTGATGATCCTGGTGGCAATGCCCTGTACATCCTCTGCATTTTTGGTATTGATCCAGATTGTCTTGGCTCCCACAGCTGTAGCTCCCATAACGTCGGCCTCGTAAGTGTCACCCACATAGACAACACTGTCCATTGTTTCAGACGGGTTCTCCTTAAGTGCCTCGGTAATTCCCATCATGAAGAAGTCCCTGTTAGGCTTTACCTTACCGAAATCAGAGCTGGACCAGACGTTCTTAAAATACCTTCCAATCCCGTATCTGCTCAGTAGCTCCGAAAGCCCCTTTGATGAATAGACACTGTTTGACAGAACATACATCGGAACGCCTCTGTCATAGAGCTTTTCAAGCTGCTCCGGAAGGCCTTTGAAATTATCAAGGTCCGTGGTGAGCTGTATAAAATCAGCCTCCTCAGAAGGAGACATATAAAAAGGCTCTGTGCCGAATTTCTCAGCATAGAGCGGAAGCTCATCCCTTACAAAGGCCATTTCAAGTTCCTTTGTATGGAGCTCTTCCACATGGTGAAAGAGCTCCAGATTATATGCCTGTAATTCCTCGAAAGTGCACTTTTCCTTAAAGGTCTTCTCATAGAGAAAACGAAGTCCCTTGTCAAAGTCCACAGACTTGAAATCCATTATTGTTCCGAAACAATCAAATAAAACTACCATAATTTTCCTATCTTATTTAGCAAGTCTGATAACATTCCAGCTTCTTGCAGGAAGTGTGCTGCTAAGAACTCCCTTTGTTACCTTGGATTTCTTGGTGATATCCACAGGCTTAACGTTATCAGGATTCTTCTCAGTGTTCTCAGCCTTAAGATCTTTGTGGGTAAGAACGCTGTGCTCCACTACCTTGTAATCTGCGAACTGTCTGAGATCGCAAGTAAGCTCGAAATCATCCTCAAGATTCTTGTTAACAGCAAAGAGTGTTACTGTCTCGTTCTCTTCGTCAGCGACAACAACGCAGTCAACGAAAGGAGCGTCGCCGTGCTTGGACTCGTAGGTAGGAACCTTAACTACAGTATTAAGAACCTCGCCTCTTCCGTAAACACTTGCCTGCATATATGGATAAAAGATTGTCTGTCTCCAGGCACCTGTATCGGATGTCATGATAGGAGCAATTACATTTACAAGCTGTGCAAGGCATGCGATCTTAACTCTGTCAGCATGACGAAGCATTGTGATAAGCATTGATCCAACTAAAAGTGCATCTTCGAAGTTATATACATCCTCAAGCTGGTGCGGATGCTCTGACCACTTTTCAATCTCAACATTATTTGAATGATACCATACATTCCACTCGTCGAAGGAGAGGTTGATATCTTTCTTCTTTCTCTTAACAGCCTTAACATAATCACAGATGCTTACTACCTGGCTGATAAACTGATCCATTGCTACGCTGTTTGCAAGGAAGTTAGGTGTATCATTCTCCTGATTACCGTAGTACTGGTGGAGTGAAAGATAATCGATATTATCGTAAGCGCTCTCAAGAACTATTCTCTCCCAATTGCCGAATGTAGGCATTGTAAGACCTGAAGATCCACATGCAACAGTCTCAATGGTCGGGTCAACAAGCTTCATAATCTGACCTGCAAGATCCGCCTTACGTCCGTATTCCTCTGCTGTAAGGTGTCCTGTCTGCCAAGGACCATCCATCTCATTACCAAGGCACCAGAGCTTGATTCCATAAGGATCCTTAACTCCGTTCTTGATTCTCATGTCAGCGTACTTTGTGCCACCCCTGCTGTTGCAGTATTCTACAACGTTCTTGGCATCATCTATTCCTCTTGTACCAAGGTTTACAGCATACATAGGCTTAGTCTTGCACTTCTTACACCAGTCCATAAACTCATCAAGACCAAACTGATTGGTCTCAACAACGCCCCATGCCAGCTCGATTCTACGAGGTCTGTCCTTCTTAGGGCCAACGCTGTCCTCCCAGTTAAATGATGAAACGAAGTTTCCTCCCGGATATCTTACGATAGGAACATTTATCTCCTGGATCAGCTTCATTACATCCTTACGGTATCCGTTTTTGTCTGCAAATTTATTGCCGGGCTGATAGATACCCTCGTAAACCGCACGTCCAAGATGCTCTATAAAAGAGCCGAAGATACGCTCATCAACTTTGCTGATGGCGAAATCCTTATCAATACATACCTGTACCTTGTTGTCAATTTTCTTATTCTTCATTTTAAGCACCCCTAAAATAGTTTACGCTACACTGATAATCATAAAGCATCGCATATAAAAAGGAAATGGAAAAGTTGCTAAATTTTCCTCAAATAATGATATGATATAAGTGACTGAACTAAGAATTACCTATTCATTTCAAGATTGGAGTCATAGATGGCAAAAAAGAATACACTCTTTAAACTCGGATTTTTCTCAGCCCTCTTGGGCGGAGCTTATGCTTTCAGCGATTATCTTTACAAAATCTCATCTGTACCTCATCAGCGCACAGATTCCGAAAGCGATTATGACCAGGCGGTAACTGATGGCAGAATGTTTGTCAGAAATCACCCCGACAGACAGGATATGTACATCGACGCCATAGATCAGGCCAAACTTCACGCTTCTTTTATTCCTGCTAAGGAAGAGTCTGACAGATACGCGATTATCATCCATGGCATATCTGATAACAACGAAGGAAATGGCATTTATGCCAAGCACTACCTTGAGAATGGCATCAACTGCCTGCTCCCGGATCTTAGAGGATTTGGAAAGAGTGAGGGCAAATATATAGGTTATGGCTACGATGACAGACTGGATATTCTGGAATGGATCTACTGGATCATCAAAAGAGATCCCAAGGCCCGCATCATTTTACATGGCATGAGCATGGGCGCAGCCACAACTCTTATGACAACAGGCGAACATCTTCCGGATAACGTAAAGGCAGCAATCGCAGACAGTTCCTACACATCTGTTCGCGAGCAGTTCTCAAAGGTCTACAAGATGTTTAGATGGTCTTTTATTCCTATTCCGTTGGTTCTTTTCCTGGCTAGGATTATCATCTATTTCCGCGCAGGTTATGACATCAATGAAGTAAATCCTATTGAGGCAGTGACAAGGTCAAACACCCCTACGTTGTTCATCCACGGAGACGATGATCCATTCATTGATCCTCAGATGTGCTCAAGGCTTTATGAGGCCGCAAAGTGCCAGAAACAGTATTGCATGATACTTGGCGCAGGCCACATAGAGGGTGTTGTCAGGGACCCTGATAATTACTGGGGCAAGATCAAAAACTTCCTGGATAAGACCGAGTTTTAAATAATATGAAATGACTTAAGTACAAAAAGCCAGAATGTCAGTGAAAACGAGCATCCAAAGGTGGTCAGCATTATGATGCTGCTACTGAGTGTGCCTTCATGTCCCATACTCTTGGCCATTATGTAGCTACTGACTGTGGTGGCAGAGCCGAGCATAACCAGAAGCGCCACAATCTTTTCCCCGGAAAACCCGATGAGTACGGCGCTCGGCAGGAATATCGCAACCAGTAAAAAGAGCTTTATAAAGCTTGCAACAAAGGCCGGCCGGATATTATTAAGCGCTTTCCTGTAATCAAAGGTTGCTCCCATGGACATAAGTCCAAGAGGCGTTGCCAGAGCGCCTAAATCTGACACAACTGTCGCAAAAATCTTAGGCTGCGGAATCTTAAGAAGTGACCACACCAGACCGATGAAAATACCCAGTATTATTGGGTTTGTAACAATTCCAAATACAGTTTTCTTTACCAACTCGCCATCAAGTTTCTTGGTGGCTTTTTTCTTTTCTTCGTTTCCACCTTCAGTGGCGGAAAGCGTCAGTATTATCACTGCAAAGATGTTGTATAAAGGCACGCTGCCAAGGATCATCAACGGAGCCATACCAACACTGTCCGTTCCATATATGTTATGGATAAAGGCAATACCCAAAAGTGCAGCACTGCTCCTGTATGAGCCCTGAATGAATTCTCCTCTTCTTGATCTGTCCTTTACAAGCACTTTCCCAAGCATTGTTATCAGAAGAATACTTATGCCTGTGGCACAGAAGCAGAAAAGAACGTACTTACCGTCCCAGGTTCCCGCGAAATCCTGTCCGGCCAGATCTCCAAAAAGCAGCACCGGAAGCGCGACTTTGAAGACAAATTTGTTCATCCAGGATGCGGCTTTCTCATCGATAATTCCTATTTTATTAAAGACATATCCCAGCACCATCAAAAGAAAAATGGGCAGGGTCGCATTTAAGCTAAATACCAGATTTTCCATTACATATCCTTATACTAAATCACTTAAGAATAAGTCCTACCGGACAGTGATCTGACCCAAGCGCCTCTGAGTAGATCTTAGCATCTTCGATCTTTGGCAAAAGAGCTTCCGACACCACAAAGTAGTCAATTCTCCACCCTGCATTCTTGGCTCTTGAATTGAATCTGTATGACCACCAGGAATAAGCTCCCTCAAGATCCGGATAAAAATGTCTGAAAGTGTCCACCAGGCCTGAGCCAACTACATTGTCGAATTTAGCTCTTTCTTCATCAGTAAATCCCGCATGTCCTCTGTTGGGCTTGGGATTCTTAAGGTCTATCTCCTTGTGGGCTACATTAAGATCTCCACAGTAGATGACAGGCTTTGTCTTTTCCAGGTTTTTGATGAACTTAAGGAAATCATCCTCCCAGACCTGTCTGTATTCAAGCCTTGAAAGATCCTCTTTTGCATTCGGAACATAGACCGTGACCAGATAATAATCAGGATATTCCGCTGTTATAACTCTTCCCTCATGGTCATGCTCTTCAATTCCCATTCCATATGAAACGGAAATCGGCTCTTCTTTTGTAAATATGGCTGTTCCTGAGTAGCCCTTTTTCTCCGCATAATTCCAGAACTCTTTGTATCCCGGAAGATCCATCTCAATCTGTCCTTCCTGGAGCTTGGTCTCCTGAAGACATATTACATCAGGGCGCTCTTTATCCATGAATTCCTGGAAGCATCCCTTTGAAACACAGGCCCTTAAGCCGTTTACATTCCATGATACAAGTTTTTTTGCCATAGCAGCGCGTCTCCTTGAAGATTCTTTTCTCATAGTATCGTATTACATACATCATACTACACATAAAAAATTATGTTGACATGATTTTTCTTCGGTAGTATTATTTTCTACAAGTTAATAGTTTAAACCGTTGAAGCGGAGATAACGTCTATGATGCCTTCACAGAGAGCCTGAGTTGCTGAGAACAGGCAAGAAACACATATTCAAATGGACCGCTGAGGGTGCAGTTCAACGGCCAAGTGCCAAGTATACTGCAACGTACGACACACGTTAGTTGTCAGGGATATGATGTATTCAACCAAGTTGTAATCGGTATCCTAGCAAAGCGCGTAGCTTAACACTACGAATTCAAGGTGGCACCGCGGATCATACAAGATAAGTATATTCGTCCTTGATAGGGATCATTCCCTATCAGGGACTTTTTTGTTGTAATAAGCTAAAAACCATTGGAGGAAAGAAAATGATCAAGGATGCAATCGTAAAAATCGTAAACAAAGAGGACCTTACCTATGACGAGGCCTACACAGTAATGAATGAAATCATGAGTGGTGAAACAACACCGACTCAGAACGCAGCTTTTTTGTCAGCTCTTTCAACAAAGAGTGCAAGAGCGGAGACTACAGATGAGATCGCAGGCTGCGCAGCAGCAATGAGAGAGCATGCAACAGCAGTCGAGACAGGAATGGATGTATTTGAGATTGTAGGAACAGGCGGAGATAACGCTCACAGCTTCAACATCTCAACAACATCAGCCCTCGTCGCTGCAGCAGGTGGAATGAAGGTTGCAAAGCACGGAAACAGAGCAGCATCTTCAAAGTGCGGAACAGCTGACTGCCTCGAGGCCCTGGGAGTAAACATTGATCAGAGTCCTGAGAAATGCGTAGAGCTTCTTGAAAAGGCAGGAATGTGCTTCTTCTTTGCTCAGAAGTATCACACCTCAATGAAGTACGTTGGTGCCATTAGAAAAGAGCTTGGGTTCAGAACAGTTTTCAATATTCTCGGACCTCTTACAAACCCCGGAAAGCCTTCAATGCAGCTTCTTGGTGTATATGACGAGTACCTTGTAGTTCCGCTCGCGCAGGTTCTTGTAAACCTTGGGGTTAAGAGAGGAATGGTTGTATATGGTCAGGACAAGTTAGATGAGATTTCAATGAGCTCCCCAACAACTGTATGCGAGGTCAAGGATGGATGGTACAAATCTTACACCATCTGCCCTGAAGACTTCGGTCTTAAGACCTGCAAGAAAGAGGATCTTGTCGGTGGAACTCCTGAGGAGAATGCACAGATTACAAGAGACATCCTTTCCGGAAAAGAAAAAGGACCAAAGCGTGATGCAGTGCTTATGAATGCAGGCGCATCTCTTTATATAGGCGGAAAGGCAGAGTGCCTTAAAGACGGAATTAAACTTGCAGCGGAGATCATTGACTCAGGCAAGGCAACACAGGCACTTGAAAAGCTTATCGAAGTTAGTAACTCATAATTAGCACCCGAAAGAAAACCGGAGCAGATATGGCAACAATACTTGATGAACTGGCAGCTTACGCAAAAGAGAGAGTAACACAGTCAAAAAGAAATATTTCCTACGAAAACATCAGAAGAGAAGCCGAAACCCTTCCTAACGGCTCCTTCGAATTTGAGAAGGCCCTTGGAAGACAGGGACTATCACTAATATGTGAATGCAAAAAGGCATCACCTTCCAAGGGACTGATTTCTCCCGAATTTCCATATCTGGAAATAGCCAAGGACTATGAAAAGGCCGGAGCTGACTGTATTTCAGTCCTCACTGAACCAAAGTGGTTTTTGGGCTCGGATAAATATCTTGAAGAAATTGCAAAGGCTGTTAGCACTCCATGCATCCGAAAGGACTTTACGGTTGATGATTACATGATATATGAAGCCAAGGTTCTCGGTGCCAAAGCAGTTCTTCTTATCTGCTCAATACTTGATCCAAAACAATTGGAAGATTACCTTTCTCTTTGCAATGAACTGGGGCTTTCCGCTCTTGTAGAAGCCCATGATGAAAGAGAAATTGATACCGCTCTTTCACTGAATGTTTCTCCAAAGATTATTGGTGTGAACAACAGAAATCTTAAGGATTTTTCGGTAGATACAAACAACAGCTTAAGGCTAAGAAATATGATTCCAAAGGATGTACTCTTTGTATCAGAGAGCGGAATCGCTACCCCGGAAGATGCCAGAAAAGCTTATGAGATGGGTGCTGATGCTGTTCTTGTTGGGGAGATGCTGATGCGCTCCTCGGAAAAAGAGAAACTGATCAGGGAAATGAAGGCTGTTTAACAAAGCCGTTTTGAGGTTTGTATGAATAGAACAAGAATTAAGCTATGTGGCCTTTTCAGATCGGAAGATATAGAAACTGTAAATGAGCTACGGCCCGAGTATATCGGATTCGTCTTTTTTAAAAAGAGCTCCAGAAATCTAAGTCCTGAAACAGCGCAGGCTCTTAAGAAGCAGCTTAATAAAGATATCAAGGCCGTCGGTGTCTTCGTGGATGAAGATATCTCATATATTAAGAGCATTGCAGATCAGAAAATCATAGATATCGTTCAGCTCCACGGTCATGAAGACAACGACTATATAGATAAGCTTAAAGGCAGGATTTCCCTTCCGGTCATCAAGGCAATACAGATTACAGACGATAGCTCTTTTGACAAAAATAAATGGTCATCTGCCGACTACTATCTTCTGGACTCGGGAATGGGCACCGGAAGCACCTTTGACTGGGACATTGTAAAAGGTAAAGTAAAGAGCCTTGGAAAGGAAGTTTTCCTCGCGGGCGGACTTGACCCGGAAAACGTATCAGAGGCAATTGCGAACCTACATCCATTTGCAGTAGATGTAAGTTCTGGCATAGAAACAAATAAATGTAAAGATGTTGATAAAATGCGGCGCTTCGTTGATGCCGTAAGGAGGAATACCAATGAGTAATTCAAGAGGAAGATTTGGAATACATGGCGGACAGTATATTCCCGAAACACTCATGAATGCTGTGATACAGCTTGAGGAAGCATATAACTATTACAAAAATGATCCGGATTTTAACAGAGAACTGACAGAACTCTTAAATGAATATGCCGGAAGACCTTCAAGATTATACTATGCCGAGAAAATGACCAAAGATCTGGGCGGCGCAAAGATATATTTAAAGCGTGAAGACTTAAACCACACCGGATCCCACAAGATAAACAATGTTCTTGGTCAGGCTCTTCTTGCTAAAAAGATGGGTAAGACAAGACTTATTGCCGAGACAGGTGCAGGCCAGCACGGCGTAGCAACTGCAACAGCTGCCGCACTTCTTGGTATGGAATGTGTAGTTTACATGGGAGAAGAGGATACCAAGAGACAGGCTCTTAATGTTTACAAGATGAAACTTCTTGGAGCCAGCGTTATTCCTGTTACAACAGGAACAGCAACTCTCAAGGATGCTGTATCAGAGGCAATGAGAGAGTGGACTTCAAGAATTGGCGATACTCATTACTGTCTCGGATCGGTCATGGGGCCTCACCCATTCCCGACTATTGTAAGGGACTTCCAGGCTGTAATTTCCAAAGAGATCAAAGAGCAGCTTCAGGAAAAAGAGGGAAGACTTCCCGATGCGGTTATTGCCTGCGTCGGCGGCGGTTCAAATGCCATGGGTACCTTCTACAATTTCATTGAAGATAAGTCCGTAAAGCTCATCGGCTGCGAAGCTGCCGGCAGAGGAATCGATACTTTCGAGACAGCAGCTACCATCAACACCGGAAGACTTGGAATTTTCCACGGTATGAAGTCCTACTTCTGCCAGGATAAATACGGACAGATTGCTCCTGTATATTCCATTTCCGCAGGTCTTGATTATCCGGGAATCGGCCCTGAGCACGCATACCTTCACGACAGCAAAAGAGCAGAGTATGTAGCAATTACAGATGACGAGGCAGTAGATGCATTTGAATACTTATCACGAATTGAAGGCATCATCCCTGCTATTGAATCCTCGCACGCTGTTGCCTATGCCATGAAGCTTGCTCCAAAGATGGATAAGGATCAGATCATCGTGATCACTATTTCCGGAAGAGGAGATAAAGACTGCGCAGCAATCGCAAGATACAGAGGAGACAAAACCATCAGCGATGATGAGTAATCCACAAAAATCATAAGTTATCCACATTTACCCTTGTTCATTTAGGAGGATTTTCATATGAGCAACATAAAAAATGCTTTTACTAACGGAAAAGCTTTTATCGCATTCATAACCTGTGGCGATCCTGATCTTGAGACCACAAAAGAGGCTGTTATCGCAGCAGTAAACGGCGGTGCAGACCTGATAGAACTTGGCATTCCTTTTTCTGATCCAACAGCAGAAGGCCCTGTGATTCAGGGAGCCAACCTTCGCGCATTAAACGGCGGAGTCACAACAGACAAGATATTTGATTTTGTCGTTGACCTTCGAAAAGAAGTATCTGTTCCCATGGTATTCATGACCTATGCAAACGTTGTTTATTCCTATGGAGCAGAAGAGTTTATCGGAAAATGCCGCGAGATAGGCATTGATGGACTGATCCTTCCAGACCTTCCATTTGAAGAAAAAGAAGAGTTTAATGACATCTGTGTCAAAAATGATGTAGACCTTGTTTCCCTTATCGCACCGACGTCAGAGAACCGCATTTCTATGATTGCAAAAGAGGCTAAGGGCTTCATCTACGTTGTATCAAGCCTTGGCGTAACCGGAACCAGAAGCAGTATCACAACAGATCTCGATTCCATCGTAAGAGTAATCCGTGAGAACACCGATGTTCCATGTGCCATCGGGTTCGGTATCTCAACACCGGAACAGGCTGCAAAATTTTCAGACACGGCTGATGGCGTTATCGTAGGATCAGCCATCATAAAGCTTCTTGAGAAACATGGAAAAGAAGCTCCAAAATATATCGAAGATTACGTGCATTCTATGAAACAGGCTATTTAATATAAAAGACCATGAACCGGGATGACCGGCTCATGGTCTTATTTATTATGTGCTGCTTCCTTTGATTCTCTGCAGGTTCTCGTCAGTTTCCTTAAGCATTTCCCTGAGAGAAAGGTTCTCATCATGACCAAATTCGCAGATGGAATACTGCAGATGGTTCATGTATCTAGTGTTGTCTGTAAGGAGCTTCGCGTTCTGTACTGACATCTCTTCGCGGATGCTCTCAGCTTTACCCTGCTCATCGGTAATCTCTATTACAGCAAATTCATCCCCGCGAATTCTTCCGTAAATACTGCTGCCTTCAAAGACTCCTTTTAGTATTCCGGCAA
>JAEEGL010938455.1_pt1 | contig 23958 bp, 20 predicted proteins | sample 9134231 | NCBI WGS metagenome assembly JAEEGL01 (sample SAMN16246548, study PRJNA631951) | gut metagenome | biome: gut microbiome; feature: rumen; material: fiber-attached | host: Bos | place: Iran: Karaj | collected 2018-10
AGTGTCCAGGGAGGGGCTGGGGGGTGGGTCTTTTCCCCATTCAAAAGTACCTACTCCCCTCCCTAACGAAGTGTCCAGGGAGGGGCTGGGGGGTGGGTCTTTTTCTTTGCCTACTCCTTTCCTGCGAATCCGTCACCTGCCCGCTGAACAACACGGTGGAGAGTAAATATGGATTCTACGCCGCAAGTTACGACAGCAAGGGTGAACTCGTGACGGGCACCGCGATTGGCATCGGCGACACACTGACAGTGACCCTGCTGGGCGCTGACAGCGTGATCCTCAACCGCCAAACCAACAAAAGCGACATGAAGCTGCCCGTCAGTTTCTACCTCGACGAAGACGCCATAGAACTCGCGTTCACCGACACCCTCAGCCGTACGGCACGCGACACCATTTGGATCACCAAGCGCAACCGGCACCACTGGGACGACCCCTCGTGCCCCGTTCACATGTGGCACGAAGTGACCGCTTTGCGCTCCAGCCACAACCTAATAGACACCGTCCTCGTCACCAACCCCGATATCAATTATGATGGCCTCGAGAATTTCCAGATATATTTCCGCACGGGTGAGTAACTGGCTGCTGACGGCCGTCGTGCTGGCGCTGCTGCCTGCCTCGCTCGCGGCCGGCAGTGTGTTCGGCGGTTTTGCCGCCGAATCCGCCCTGCCCCTCGAAGCCCCCCTCGAAGCCCCTCCCCTCGAAGCCCTGCCACTCGACGTGGCCACAACCGACACCACCGTCATCGTGGTCGACAGTGCCTCCATTGCCGACGCCACAGACGCTCTCGCCACCGCACTCGGCAAGAAGGAGAAACGCAAGGTGCACTTTATCAATGGATTCGGAGTTGGCGTGGATCTCGTAGGACTCATACAGAAAGTCGCCGGCTCCGACTGGTCGCAGATGGAGGTGCTGGCGCGCGCGAATATCCTTGAGCAGATCTTCCCCGTCTTCGAACTCGGACTGGGCGAGGCAGACCACGAAGGACGCGACCTCGACAACCGCTTCCGCGTCAGGGCGCCATATTTCCGCATCGGCTGCGACTATAATATCCGAGGCGCCAAACACCCCGACGGCAACCGCATCTTCGTCGGACTGCGCTATGGATTCTCGGCCTACAAATACGACCTCACCTCGACCACCCCGATCACCGACCCGTACTGGGGCACCTCGCAAGAGTTTAACCTCGAGGGACTTAATGGCAGCGCCCACTGGGCAGAAATCGTGCTGGGATTTGAGACGCGACTGTGGAGCATCATCCGACTGGGGTGGGATATCCGCTTCAAGCTCCTCATCAAGCAGAATGCCAACGAGGTCGGCGAACCATGGTATATTCCTGGAATTGGAAAACGACCCGACGGCCTCGGCTGGGGCGGAACATTCAAACTGATGTTTGATATATAATTCGAAATCATAAATCGTAAAATCGTAACATTGAACGACCCTCTTAACCCCATAGAAAAAGTGGACGCCGACTTTCAGCCGCTGTCGCCGAAGGATCAGGCTCCGCGTTCGCAGTGGCGCCGCTGGCATCTGCCCGTCCTCGCCTTCCTGGTCATTGGCAGCTACCTCGTCGTCACCCGCCACAACAGCCCCGCGCCCTACCAGAAGAACGAGGGCGCCGTATTCGGCACCTTCTACCACTTCACCTACCAGTCGCCAGAAGACCTCCACGACTCGCTGCGCGCCGAGCTGCAGAAGGTCGACGAAAGCCTCTCGATGTTCAACCCCCAAAGCACCCTGCGCCGGCTGAACAGCGGCGCTACCGACAGCACCGACGCCCTCTTCCGCGAGGTCTTCCGCCTCTCGCAACAGGTCAGCGAGGCCACTGGAGGAGCCTTCGACATCACCGTGGCACCGCTGGTGAACGCTTGGGGCTTCGGATATAAGAACGGCGCACTGCCCGACAGTGCCACCGTCGATTCGCTGCGGCAGTTCGTAGGGTTCCACCACGTCAGCCTCACGGACGACGACCGCCTCGTGCGCGACGACCCGCGCACCGTCCTCGACTGCGGCGCCGTGGCCAAAGGCTTCGGAGTCGATCAGGTGGCACGTTTCCTGCGCGCGCGCGGAATCCTTAATTATATGGTGGAGATCGGCGGAGAAGTCGTCGTCAGCGGCGAGAACCCGCAGGGACAAGAATGGCATGTGGGCGTCAGCCGTCCCACCGACGACCCCACCAGCCAGAGCACAGCACTCGATACCGTGCTGACCCTCAGCGAGGGAGCCCTCGCCACCAGCGGCAACTACCGCAACTTCTACGTGACGGACGACGGGCGGCGCGTGGCACACACCATCAACCCGGCTACGGGTTATCCCATTCAGCACAACATCCTTTCGGCCACCGTGCTCGCGCCCACCTGTGCCGAAGCAGACGCCTTCGCCACCAGTTTCATGGTGCTCGGCTTGGATGGTGCGCGCGAAGTGCTCGGGCGCCATCCTGAGTTGCAAGTGTACTTCATCTGCGACTCTGCCGGCCACGATAAGATTTTCTCGAACCTGAAGCAGTAATTGAGAAAGCAGTTCATCGCACATTGAAGAAACTATTCATCATACTATGTCTGATGGTGCCCCTGTCGGTGGCTGCCGAAAGTGGAATTGCACGCGCGTGGAAGAAATTCGACAACTGGCTGTTACGAAGCCAGTTGATGGGAATCGACACGAACTACGTGCAGCTGCCAAAACTCAACCATCAGGTGTACATCGGTTCCTACACCTACTGGCAAGGCTACCAGATGAATATGCCGTTCTTCATGGAAGACGCCTCCACCATCTTACCCGGAATCAAAGACAAGGACCACTACAGGCTCAACGCCCACACCTGGCAGGGCGAGATTGAGCTGGGACTCGATTGGAAAGGCCTCGCCCTGGAACTGCCGATTCCAATCTACAACAACTACCGCTATAGTTTGGGGCTCGCAAAGAACGGAAGTATCTGGGGAGCGCGCTTCCGATATAAACACCTGCGCCAGATGGACGGCAACTGCAACCTCGGCGACCTATCACTCAACAACGACAAAAACAACATCAATATCTTCTTCATCGAAGGATATTATGTACTGATGCACAAGAAGTTCTCGCTCTCCGCAGGACTCTACGCCGACATGGTGCAGCGCCGCTCTGCCGGCAGCCCGCTCATCTACCTCAACTACTACCACAGCAGCTACAACCTGAAAGACCTCTTTCCCGCCAATTACGACAGTTTCCGCACCAACCAGGTCTCCCTCGGCTTGGGCTACGCCTACAACCTTTCGTTCCTACAGGGGCGGCTGGTGTTCCACGCCTCCGTGGTGCCTATGTTCTCCATCTACAATCACTTGAAGCACCGCGTGGGCCACAGCAGCACGTTCTTCACCTCCAGAGAACAGAACGAAGAAGCGAAGGCTGCCGCCAAGGCCGCCTCGGGACTTACGGAAGAACAATGGAATGCCTTCTACAACGCTGCCGACAACGGCAGTGCCCGCTTCCGCGTCAACGCCTTCGCCCGCTTTGCCGTCAACTACAGCTTCAACCGATTCATCGTCTCCTTCCTGGCGAACTACCGCCACTACGCCTACAGCAACGACCTCAACCTGCAAATTCGCAACCAGGAAGCAGACATGCAGTTTAATGTCTGCGTCCGCTTCTGAATCCTTGCGAAGCGAAAAACGCTGAAAACCTGAATGCAGATAACCCAATTAATATCCTTCGTAAGCTCGAAACTGGCAGCTATCAAATATTCAACGCGGAGGCGCAGAGACGCGAAGATTTTAGAGTTTTTCGAAGCCACTTGGTTCTCCAATAAACTTCAGAACAGGAAAAGTCCGAGGTTGGTGTTGTTGCGTTTTTGGGCAAGTTCTTCCTCCATTCGGCTAATAGCAGTTTGGAAGAAGAAGGAGATGAGGAATTCGTCTGTGCCCTCGCCTCGAATCTGGCGGAGAGCATTGATGTATGCAGCACGGTCTTTCACATCAATAATTACCAGAGGGTGACCAGCGCGCAACAGAATCCAGTTGCTCATCAGGCGCCCCGTGCGACCATTGCCGTCGCGGAAAGGATGCAGGTATTCGAAGAAACCATGAAAACGGGCGGCAATAATCATCGGATGAATATCCTGAGTGAGAGCATTAGCAGTAGAGGACATCAACGAAGGAACCCGGGCAACCAACTGCTCATGATCGCCGAAGATCGTATCTCCAGCCGCCATATCTTCCTTAGTATATTCTCCGGGAACGGCACCAGGCGCACGATAAGAGAGTGTGTTCTCCGTTACCAAGCGGTTTGTCTCGCGAAGCAAGTGCTCATCGAAAGGCACGTTAAGGTGTGTCGTCACATAACGGAAGGCACGGAAGTGGTCTGCCATCTCGGTACATTCCAACAACGAGTGACCTACAGGAACCATTGCCAGCCCCTGTTCCTTGAGAATACGCGTATCATCTACGGTGAAAGAATTGCCTTCTATTCCACAAGAATGAGTGGAAAACAGCACCTCATGCCAGTCCATATAATCGGTGGGTGACATTTTCGCCTTGATACGTGCTTCGTAGTCTTTTCGGACACGTTCGTATCTTTCTATTTCCTGTTCAAACATACTATATACTCTTATTATTTACACCAAAAAATGGTTCACTCCACCACCGCACGCAACAGGATGACATCCTCCACCGGACGATCAAGGCTGTCTGTGGCCACGGCCTGAATCGCCTTCACCACCTTCATTCCCTCTATCACATGACCGAAAACCGTGTAGGTGCCGTCGAGGTGCGGTGCGCCACCCTTCGTGAGGTACGTCTGCCACATATCATACGTCATTTCGATGTCATTCTCAGCCAGTTGCGCCCGCACCTTGCCGAGCGAGTTCTCGCCCCACGAGCGCCCGTAGACAATGTAGAACTGCGTGGAACTGCTGCGCTGCTCGGGGTTCACGTCGTCCCCTTCGCGAGCCGCTGCCAGCGCTCCCCTTTCGTGGAACAGCCACGGCAGATCGAACTCCGGCGGAAGGGTGTAGCCGAGGTCGCCTTCGCCCAAGGGCTTATTACGCGGCGGCGATACGAGCATTCCGTCGGGAGCCTGATGCACCTTGCTGTCGGGGTCGCCGCCCTGAATCATGAAGTCCTTGATGACGCGGTGGAAGAGGGTGCTGTCCAGTACGCCGTCCCGGGCAATCTTCAGGAAGTTATCGCGATGTTTCGGGGTCTCGTCGCTGAGCTCCACCCGAATCACTCCCGCCGTGGTCTCCAACCGCACCACCGCCGGCTTATTCTTCGGCTTGGCGGAGACGGAGAGGGAGAGTAGAAGGAAGAAGATCCACCCCCACCCCCTCCCTGTAATGGAGGGGAGTAAAATGCTTTGAAGTATAGTTTTCCAGTTCATATAATCAACTTTCATTTTTCAATTATCTTATTTTCTAATTTCCTTATTTTCTAATTTCCTTATTTTCTAATTTCCTTATTTTCTAATTTCCTTATTCCCTAATCCTCTATGTTTCAATTTTCAACTTTTCAACTTTTCAATTTCCCTTATCCTTCCAAACCCATCGAAGGCACGGCGGGTAGACAGCCAAAGGCTGAGGATCAGGGAGAGCATAGAAGAAGCCATCGTGATGACGACAATCATCATCTGGTATTTCACCGCCACGTCTGGCGACGAGCCACCAAGAATCTGTCCAATCATCGTTCCTGGCAGCGCAACGATTCCCATCACCGCCATATTTGCGATGCAAGGCGTGAAGCTCTTGATCACCGCCTCTCGCATAAAAGGCAGCCACGCCTCAAAGCGAGTGGCACCGTTGCCCAGGAGGTAGTAGTATGTGGCCTGCTCGCGCTGTACACCACTATAGAATGTACTGAGAGTCAGCACGTTCACGCCGAGCATATTTCCCATCAGAATTCCCATTATCGGAATGAAATAGCGGGCGGCGAACGGGTTGTCGAGCCGAAGTACGAAGCAGAGGAAGAAGAATCCCACCACCAACGCCGAAATCAGGAAACCCACAAACGACGGCACCGCCACCACGGAGCTGCGCAGGCCCGTACGCTGACCGGTCGTGTGCGTGGCGATGAGCGCCATGATGATCACCCACAGCGTATTCAGCCACGGCAAATCCCATTCGAAGAGGTAGCGGAGATAAATGCTGATGAGGAACAGCTGCAGAATCATACGAGCCGCGGCCACCAGCGTGGCGCGCACCAATCCCGTCCGCAGTTTCCAAAGGAAAAACAGCGGAATCAGCAACAGCAGGAGGCCTACGGCCAGAGAGGTGAGTGATATATCCATGGGACGCGGCGTTGCCGCAGTTTAAGAGGTTTAATGGTTTAAGAAGTTTAATGGTTTAAGAAGTTTAAAGAACGCCGGCAGGATATTGCATCGTGGAGCAGTGCAGGGAACCGTGCTGACGAATCAGTATGCGGCAGTCGACGGGCACCAAGTCATAGCGCGGGAAAGCCTTCTGCAACTGACGGCGGGCGAGTTCGTCGAGCTCGGGTTGTCCGTAGGTGGGCAGCAGTACAGCGCGGTTGAGGATGAGGAAATTGGCGTAGGTGGCGGGCAGGCGGTGGCCGTCCTCCGGGTCATAGATGGGCGCCGGCAGTGGCAGCGGAATCAGGCGGTAGCCCTCGCCGACAGCATCGCCCATTACACTGAAGGTCTTCAATTGCTCTTCCATGGCGCGAAGTTCCTCGTAGTGTTCGTCAGCGGGGTCGGTACATTGCACGTAAACAATCGTATCGTTCGGACAGAAGCGGGCGAGGGTGTCGATGTGACTGTCGGTGTCGTCGCCTGCGAGGTAGCCGTGGTCCACCCACAGTACGCGCTGAGCGTGGAAAAAGTGCAGCAGGCGACGCTCTATCTCCTGCTGGTTGAGCGAGGGATTGCGCTGGGCCGACAACAGGCACTCGCTGGTAGTCATCAGCGTGCCGCGGCCGTCGCTCTCTATGCTTCCGCCTTCGAGGACGAAGTCGAGGTGCGGCTCATAAACACCCCTCAGCAACGAACTCCCCTCAGCCCCAATAACCTCATTGGCCCCATTAGTCCCATTGGCCCCATTGGCCCCATCAGCCCCATCAGCCTCATTAGCCTCATTAGCCTCATCCACCATTCTCCTGCAAATCTGATTATCCAGCTCCGCAGGAAACTTGTTGCCCCAGCCGTTGAATTGGAAGTCCAGCAGCCGCGGGCCCTCCTCCGTAATCAACGTCAGAAAAGCATGGTCGCGCGCCCAAGTGTCATTCGTAGGACATTCGAAATAACGCACTTGCGGCAGCAGACGCGAGGGAATCCGCTCGTGCAGCAGGCGCTGGATGCGGTCGGGTTCCGGCGTCACTATCAGCAGTTTCTCCTCGTGGGCCAGCACTTCGAGTGCTATGCGAACAAAACAATCGTCCACTTCCGGAAGGAGTTCTGCCCAGTCGGTATTTGCATGGGGCCAAGTGAGCTGCACGCCACTTTGAGGATACCACTCGGCGGGCAGGAATGTGCCGCGCAACTCCGTCTGCTCCTCCTTCGGCAAGGAGGGGAGATCAAGGTGCAGCGTGAGGTCGCTGATGGTAGAAGTATTGGGAGTATAATGAAGTGACACAGGGAGGGGAATTTTTCAACTTTTCAACTTTTCAACTTTTCAACTTTTCAACCTTTCAACTTTTCAACTTTTCAACCTCCCAGCTCCCCTCCTCAAGGAGGGGGCGGGGGTGGGCTTTTCGATATACCGCAGTAGCAAATCTTGGTACTCTTCAATGCGGCGATCGCGAAGGAAGGGCCACCAGCGGCGCACCTGCTCCGAGCGCTTGAAGTCGATATCCACAAGCAGGTTATCGGCTGCCGTCTGCGAGGCTTCGGCCAGCAATTCGCCCTGCGGGCCAGCAACAAAGCTGCTTCCCCAGAACTGAATACCATTGGTTTGTCCGCTCGGGTCGGGTTCGTGACCCACACGGTTCACGGCCACCACGGGCAGACCATTTGCCACCGCGTGACCGCGTTGCACCAACTGCCACGCCTGTCGCTGACGTGCCTGCTCCTCAGGCGTGTCGCTGCTCTCATAGCCGATTGCCGTGGGATAGATGAGGATTTCGGCTCCCGCCAGCGCCATCAGTCGGGCGCCCTCGGGGTACCACTGGTCCCAACAGACCTGCACGCCCAACTTACCTACCGAGGTCTCGATGGGACGGAAACCGAGGTCGCCAGGAGTGAAGTAGAATTTCTCGTAGTACGCGGGGTCATCGGGAATATGCATCTTCCGATGGATGCCGGCAATGCTGCCGTCGCGCTCCAGCACTACGGCCGTATTGTGGTACAACCCTGCAGCACGGCGCTCGAAGAGCGAGGTGACAATCACCAACTCATGCTTGCGGGCCAGCGCACCAAAGTACTCGGTCGAGGGTCCGGGAATGGGTTCGGCGAGGTCAAAGTTATCCACCGACTCCGTCTGGCAGAAATAGGGCGTATTGTGCAACTCCTGCAGGACGACGAGCTGTGCGCCGCGATCCGCCACGTCGGCAATAGCCGCCGCCAGACGCAGGCGATTATCCTCAACGGAGGGCGTGCAGGGTTGCTGAATGAGAGCGAGTTTCATCGAGTTGAAAATTTTTTCCTAAGTTTTCCTATATTTTCCGAAGATATTTCAGGTTTTCCGAGGCTTACCCAGGCGTACCTAAGCGTACCTATTTAAATCTATCACCTGATCACAAACGGCGAGCAGCACCGGGTCGTGGCTGACGACGAGGGCGGCACCGCCTTCCTCGTGGCAGGCCCGCAGCAGAGCGAGTCCCACTCGCTGCGTGCTATCTTCGTCGAGAGCCGACGAGGGTTCGTCGAGCAGCAGTAGCGGCTTCTGCAACGCCAGTGCAGCAGCCAGCAGCAGTCGCTGTCGCTGACCGCCCGAGAGTTTGGGGGCTGCCAGCTGCAACAACGAGGCATCAAGGCCCAGCATTTTCATGATCTGCGCCAAGCGCTCTGCCCGCTCTGCCTGGGCGGCAGTGCGATTGTGTTCCAGATGATGTGTGAGATGAATCAAATCCACGCCCTTTTCCGCCAGGGGTTGCAGCTCCTGCGGCACGTAAGCGGTTTGCCGACGGATGGCATCAACGTGATGCGCATCCAGCGGCAACCCACAAACCTCAACGCTGCCTGAGGTCAGCGGCACAAAGCCAAGCACAGCTCTGAGCAGCGACGTCTTTCCACAACCGCTTTCGCCGGAGAGACCTATTAACTGCCCCTGCCCTACCGTGAGGTCAAGGTGGCGGAACAGCGTGCGATCGCCTAAAGCAAGGGTGGCATGAGAGAAAGAGACTCTCCCCCCGCCCTCCTCTGTAGGGAGGCACTGGTCACTTTCGCAGGGAGTTCTTTTTTCCATTTAATAGATTATCTGCAGAAAAACTAACAATTCTTGAAATGTAATACCCCCCTCCCTAAAGGGAGGGCGGGGGGTGGGTCTTTAATTGGCTGCCGTGAACTCTTCGAGGAAACGAACGTCGTTCTCCGAGAACAGGCGCAGGTCCTTCACCTGATATTTCAGGTTTGCAATGCGCTCAATTCCCATTCCAAATGCATAGCCCGTGTACTGCGTGCTATCAATACCATTTGCGTCGAGCACTGCGGGATCCACCATGCCGCATCCGAGGATTTCGAGCCAGCCGGAGCCCTTACACATCGAACAGCCCTTGCCACCGCAAATGGTGCAGCTGACATCCATTTCGGCCGACGGTTCGGTGAACGGGAAGTAGCTGGGGCGCAGGCGAATCTTCGTCTCGGGGCCAAACATCTCCTGAGCAAAGAGCAGTAATACCTGCTTCAAATCCTTGAAGCTGACATTCTTATCAATATACAATCCTTCCACCTGATGGAAGAAGCAGTGAGCACGGGCACTGACGGCCTCGTTGCGGTAGACGCGGCCCGGACAGATAACGCGGATAGGGGGCTGGGTGCGCTCCATGACGCGGGCTTGAACAGACGAGGTGTGGGAGCGGAGGATGATATCGGGGTGAGACTCCACGAAGAACGTGTCCTGCATGTCGCGAGCGGGGTGGTCGTCGGCGAAGTTCATGGAACTGTAGACGTGCCAGTCATCCTCCACCTCGGGCCCCTCGGCCAGGGTGAAGCCCAAGCGCGAGAAAATATCCACGATTTCATTCTTTACGATCGTCAGCGGATGACGCGTTCCGAGAGGAATAGGATAAGGAGTGCGCGTGAGGTCCACATCGTCTGCCACGGTCTCCTGCGCTGCGGCAGCAGCCTTCAGTTCGTTGATGCGTTCGGTGGCACGCGCCTTCAGTTCATTGATTCTCATACCGACTTCCTTCTTCATTTCAGCCGGTACGCTGCGGAAATCTTCCATCAGCTTGCTGACCTCGCCTTTCTTGCTGAGGTACTTGATTCGTAAGGCTTCTGCCTCCTCGGGGGTGACCGCTGCCAGAGCGTTCACTTCTTCGAGCAATTGCTTGATTTTTTCGAGCATATTTCTTATTTTCTATTGATTTTTCTTCAAAAACTGCGCAAAGGTAACACTTTTCTGCCGAAAAATGCACGATGTTTGGAAAGAAAAGCGTAATTTTGCATGATTTTATCAAAAAGGAAAGAAAAAGTACTCGAAAAATGAAAGGAAAACGGGTCTTTTGGACTCTAATGGGATGCCTTCTCATCGTTGCCTGCCTCCATCACAATCATGATTCAAAAGAATCATTCGCTGTCCAGCAGGCCGACCCCGATGAGGAGCAGGCCGACTCTTTCCTCTATGAGGCAGACACGTTGCTGCTCGACGAGGCTTATAAAGACGCCCCCCTGCCCGACTCGGTCGACCAAGTCTTTGATGACTTCCTCTTCCTCTTCGACAACAGCAACCGCGTGCAGCGACGCCGCATACAGTTTCCGCTACCCGTGGAAGAACTCAACGGCAAACACTATGAAATCCAGCAGAGCGAATGGTCCTATCGGTCAATGACCTTGGGGCAGGACTTCTGCACCGTGCTTTGGAACAGCCGCCCACAAATGGCTCTGGCCAACGACACAGCACTGCTGAAGGCACGCGTGGAGCACATTTACCTCCACAGCCGCGTAGTGGAAGCATTTGAATTCAAGCGCGATAGCAAGACGTCTCCGTGGATGCTTGCTGCCAAGCGCGCCGTATCGTTCGACGACTATCCCCTCCATGAATTCTTAGACTTCTACCGCACCTTCGCCACCGACAGCACCTGTCAGCGCCGCCACGTACAGAACCCCTTGCTGTTCACTATTTCCAGCGAGGATTCGGAGGAAGATGTCGTGAAGGGAACCATCGACGTGGATCAGTGGTTCGAATTTGCACCTGAGATACCACAAGCCGTACTTGTGAATATCAACTACGGCCAGCTTTACACCAACCCCAACCGCGTCGTCCTCCAGATGAGAGGTTTCAGAGACAGTATGCAAGACCTCTTCGTCTTCCAGCGCGACGCGCTCGGACGCTGGCGCCTGACGGAGTTTGATAATTGAAAATCAAGAAAATAGATGATAATATCCGAACACTACTCTCTCCTTGGGCACAACACTTTCGGCATTGCAGCCCGCGCCCGTTGCCTCGTGGAATACGATTCCGCAGAGGAACTGCAGGCGTTCATCCGACAGCGCAACGAACAAATGGACCACACTCCCCTACTCCACATCGGAGGAGGTTCCAACTTGCTGTTTACAAAGGATTTCGAAGGCACAATACTCCACAGCCGCATCAAAGGTATTGAACTGCTTTCAGACGCCGACAGGAAAGTGGAAGTGCGCGTGGGAGCCGCTGTCGTGTGGGACGATTTCGTAGACTACGCCGTTCGTCACGGCTGGTACGGACTCGAAAACCTCTCGCTGATTCCCGGAGAAGTGGGAGCCAGCGCCGTGCAGAATATAGGGGCCTACGGTGCAGAGGCAAAGGATGTTATCTCACTCGTAGAAACCATTGACCTTCAGACAGGAACACCGCGACAATTCACCAACGACGAATGTCTGTACGCCTACCGCCACAGTATCTTCAAGACCCGCTTGCGTGGCCGCTACGCCGTCACCCACGTCCGCTTCTGCCTCAGCCGCGACTTCGAACCGAACCTCGAATACGGCGGACTGCGACTGGCGCTGTCGAAGAACGGGATAGAACCCAACCAACTCGATGCCGCCCTGCTGCGCGCCACCATTATTGGAATTCGCGAGGGTAAGCTGCCCGACCCGAAAGTGCTGGGAAACGCAGGCAGTTTCTTCACCAACCCCATTGTGCTGCGAAACGAATACAATCGCATCGCACGAGAGTTCCCAGAAGCACCTCATTATGAAGTAGATGCTCTACATGTAAAGATTCCTGCCGGATGGCTGATAGAACAATGTGGGTGGAAAGGCAAAGCTCTGGGAAGAGCCGGAGTCTATGAGAAACAGGCACTGGTACTCGTGAACCTCGGAGGAGCTACCGGCGAGGAAATCGTACAACTCTGCCGAGCCATTCAGACCTCTGTCCGCGAGCGTTTTCAGATTGACATTCAGCCGGAAGTCAACTTTATTTGAACCGTTTCAAGAGGAAACGGGGATTACAACGCATATAGATCCCGAAGGAAAAGTTATTGCTGAAGGCCGCAGGGTCTTTGGTCCCTGTGATATGCGTCAGTTGTCCCGCTGCCAACGGATAGTAATCGATCTTCGCTCCGAGGGTATAATCGCGGGCAAAAGTATGATACCATTCCGCCCCCACATGCGGTGTCAGCAAATAAGAGAAACGTGCCCCTGATTCCTTCTGGGAGAGCGTGGTATAAAACGGTGCACCATAGAGCGACACGAAATCGCGGGCCGCAAAGAAGCTGGCAAAGGCGCGAAAGTCGTATGCGAATTCTGCGGACACAGAGACACTGCCTCCGACACCGATATCAAAAGGCCACAACTTACCGCTCTGCTGCCAGCACCCGAGGACAGCTGCCTCTGCCGTCAGACGACGAAGCACACGGCTGCGAGGAGCCCACTGCATTCCAATTCCCACTCCGCCGTTGGTAATCGTCTGTACTCCCATTGAGGTTGTATCCTGCTCACCACCGCGGTGCTGAACAAGAATGTCAATAGGTATATACCATTTTATAGACTTGTCATTCCCAGAGAGTTCTATCCTTTGGTTTAAACCAACGGTGAAAGCTTCCTGATGGGTATCTTCCTTGAAAATGTAGCTCTGCCAGTTCAGCCATGCATCCAGTCGCCAGCGCGGTAATTCCACCAACAGCTGGAACCCCATTTCCGGGTCTTGCGTCAGGTTTACCTCAGGATTCATCAGCGGTTCCATCACGCGGTGGTTGGCGCCTCCATAGAGGTTCCCGAGCACGAAGGTCACCCGTTTCAGTTGCGCCTGTGCCCTGAAAAACGGCAACAGATGCGCACCGCTCTGATATTGATTTCCCTTCCAACGTCCGATGTCATGATAGACGTAGCAAGGGTACTTGTTCGCCCCGCTGAAGATGAGGGCGTGGAGTCCCAGTTCGAGGCGGATAGCATCCAGCGGCTGGTAGTTCAGCTTCGGCTGCAGCCAGAGTCCCGGCAACGAGTAGCCGTGGGCCTGTTCGCCCTCGAATTCATTGTCCTTGAAGAACGAGATGTTGTCCAGTTCAAAACCGAGGGTACGCGTATTATCGTAGCTGAGATGAGGATTGCTCGCAGCCATCCGGTATGCCAAGTCTTGAGCCTCCGTGGTGATGCAACAGAAGGACACGAGAAGGAGGAAGAAAGTACGTTTAAGCATATTCTAAAGTGATTTTCGGTGCAAAATTACGCTTTGTTCCCCGATTTACGGCACTTTCTACCCAAATATTTTGCCGAGGTCGGGGAAATACGATAATTTTGCACCGAAAAAGCAAGAAATCATGACCAAAAAGGAACGTTACGCTGCCGTTATCGCTTATTTCGAACAAGCAATGCCGCTCGCAGAAACCGAACTTCACTTCGATTCGGACTTTCAACTGCTGGTGGCCGTGATGCTCAGCGCACAATGCACCGACAAACGCGTGAACCTCGTTACCCCCGCCCTCTTTCAGGCCTTCCCCACCCCCGCCGCAATGGCTGCCGCCACGGAAGAACAATTGCTGGAGTACATCAAGAGCGTCAGCTACCCGAATTCCAAGGCACGCCACCTGCTGGAAGCCGCGCGCCAGCTGCAGGAACGTTTCGGCGGTGAGGTTCCCTCCACCCTGGAAGAGCTGACATCCCTGCCGGGAGTGGGGCGCAAGACGGCCAACGTGGTAATGAGCGTTGCCTTTGGCAAAGCCCGGATGGCTGTTGACACCCACGTCTTCCGCGTCAGCCACCGCCTCGGACTCGTTCCAGAGAAAGCGAAGACGCCGCTGGCCGTGGAACAGGAACTCGTCAGGAACTTTCCCGAGGAGGTCATTCCGCGGGCGCACCATTGGCTGATATTGCACGGAAGATATATCTGCAAGGCGCTGAAACCCGACTGCATGGGCTGCGGATTGCAACGTGTGTGCGTGTTCTTTAATAAAAAGTCTTAATTTCTTTGCTTAACTCAGCAGAAAAGTGTAATTTTGCGCCCGATTTCAGACAACTCACAACAATCATCATTCAATATTCATCATTAAACAAAAACAACAATGACTATTCACGATTACAAATTCGCTGGCAAGAAAGCCATCGTTCGCGTTGACTTCAACGTGCCCCTCGACGGAAACGGAAACATCACCGACGACACCCGAATCCGCGGTGCTCTGCCCACCCTGAAGAAGATCCTCGGCGACGGCGGCGCTCTCATCATCATGAGCCACATGGGCAAACCCAAAGGCAAGGTGAACCCGAAGCTCAGCCTCCAGCAGATCGTTCCCGCCGTGAGTGCTGCTCTCGGTGTTGAGGTGAAGTTCGCTCCCGACTGCGCCAAGGCTGCCGACCAGGCTGCTGCCCTAAAGGCTGGCGAGGTGCTGCTGCTCGAGAACCTCCGCTACTACCCCGAAGAGGAAGGCAAACCCGTAGGTATCGACAAGGAAGATCCCGCATACGAGGCTGCCAAGAAGGCTATGAAGGAAAGCCAGAAGGAGTTCGCAAAGACCCTGGCCAGCTATGCTGACTGCTATGTAATGGACGCTTTCGGTACGGCTCACCGCCGCCACGCCAGCACCGCCGTCATCGCTGACTACTTCGATGCCGACAGCAAGATGCTCGGCCTCCTCATGGAGAAAGAAGTGACGGCTGTTGACAACGTCCTGAGCAACATCAAGCGCCCCTTCGTTGCCATTATGGGCGGATCCAAGGTCAGCACCAAGATTGGAATCATCGAGAACCTGCTGGGTAAGGTCGACAAACTCATCCTCTGCGGTGGCATGACCTACACCTTCATGAAGGCACACGGCGGCGAAATCGGTAACTCCATCGTTGAGCTCGATAAGCTGGATGTTGCTCTCGGCGTAGAAGAGATGGCAAAGAAGAACGGCGTAGAACTCGTGCTCGCTGAGGACAGCGTATGCTGCACAGGTTATGACTTCGGCACCTTCAGCGTCAAGCCCGGTGCAGAAATCAAGACCTTCCCCTCCAACGCCATCGAAGCTGGCTGGGACGGCCTCGACGTTGGTCCCAAGAGCCAGGCTAAGTTCGCCAAGGCCATCGAAGGCGCCAAGACCATTCTTTGGAACGGTCCTGCCGGCTGCTTCGAGTGCGATGACTTCTGCGCAGGTTCCCGCGCTGTAGGTGAGGCTGTGGCTAAGGCTACTGCCGAGGGTGCATTCTCCCTCATCGGCGGCGGCGACAGCATCGCTTGCGTACACAAGTTTGGCCTTGAAGATCAGGTCAGCTACATCAGCACCGGCGGCGGCGCTCTCCTCGAGGCCATCGAAGGCAAGGTACTCCCCGGCGTAGCTGCTATCAAGGGCTAAACCCAAAGAAATAGTAGATTCCACAATCACCCAGACCCACACCCCGCCCTCCCTTGGGAGGGAAAGACCTACCCCCCGCCCTCCCTGTGAGGGAGGGGGTTATTACCATTCAAGAATTGAATATAACCCCATTTATATGGAAAGATTTTCAAGCCCCAAAAGTGACCACTCCCTCCCTCACAGGGAGGGTGAGGGGTGGGTCTTCTTCCTTTTCCTCCTTATCCCCTTCCTGGTCTCATGCAACTCCTCGACCGCCGTTGACCCCGACGACGAGGCAAAGCGGGACTCCGCAGCATTGCACGTGGCACTGATGCCCGTCAGCGACTGCCTGCCCTTCTACCTCGCCCAGCGCGCCGGAATCTACGAGCGCCTCGGCCTCGACCTGCGCATTCTGACTCTGCAGGCGCAGCTCGACACCGACACCGCCCTATTACGCCGGCATGCAGAACTGGTATACAGCGACTTAGCGAGGGCTATCATGATTCAGCAGACCGACACGTTCGACCTGCGAGCCGTAGCCACTGCCCCCGTCGAGCTGCAGCTCATCACGGCCAGAAGAGGACGTGTGCGCGCTCTGGGACAACTGAAGGAACGCATGGTTGCCGTAGCCCGGCACAGTATCACTGACTTTTGGAGCGACCGCCTGATGGACTCGGCACGAATGGAACAGGCCGACATCTTCCGACCACAAATCAATGATGTCCGCATCCGAACAGATATGATCTGCAACGGCACTATGGATGCCGCCTTCCTGCCTGAACCCTACGCGCTCGAAGCCCGTCTGCTCGGCAACGTACGCAACTTTTCGACCCGGGGACTCGAGCCACAACTCGGCGCCTATCTCGTACCAACCAGTGTGGCACGCGACTCCAGCCGAGTCCGCCAGCTGCAACTGCTCTTTCAAGGATACCACGAAGCGGTGGAACTCGCCAACCAACCCCACGGATTACGCGACAGCCTGCCGCAACTGCTAAAAGAGCTCTGCCTGACACCCGACTCCCTCTGCGACACCATCGTACGTCTGCTGCCACCTTTTACGCCACTCTACCGACCGGCACAAAGCGATGCCAATGCAGCACTGCGCTGGCTGCGGTCCCGAGGCAAGGCAGACAACCGCTACAACACTGACACGCTAATACTTGAAATCCATGGACTTGAAAGCATTCGATAAGCTATATACCGAAACCGTCGAAGCGATTGCCGAGCGCCGACTCACTGACGCTATATCGCTCACCGAGGCCATCAGCCGCGACAATTCCGACGCAGACTTGTGCCACGAAGACTTCACGAAACTGCGCGAAGACTACAGCGCCATACTCCGACCCTTCACAGCCAACGGATTCGACGCCGCTATCTCCGAAAGTTTCCAAGACCTCTTCCGCCGCACGATAGAACTGTTGCAGAAGGTACGCTATCAGTGGGAATTTGAGCACGACAGCACCTTCTTCGGCCGCATGAGCGCCGAGATGAAAGACTACGGCGTAGTAGCACTCGACAACCAACTTATCCACGCCTCACACAGTAACGTCGGCAACCAGCCCTACCACCTCGCCGTCGATGCGGCCTTTGTCCTGTTTTGGATTGCCCCAATCAACGAGGAGCACCGAGAACTTCTGGCCTACCACCTGCGACAACAGGACCATTTCTCCCGCTGCGTAATGGTGGGCGGACTGATGATGAGTGGCATCGACTGCTTCTCCGAGACCAAGATACAACTGCTGCTGGAACTCGGACAGCTGGCAATGAAAGATTTGCAGAACGCAGATCTTATCGAGGACGAAGGCGAGCGGCAGCACGCCGAGAAAGAGGCACAAGACCTGATGGGGCGCGTAGCCGTAGCACTGACGCTCGTCTATCAGCACAACCGCGCCTTCTTCCCCTTCTTCCCGAAACTCGACGAGGGACTGCGCACGTTCTTTCATGCGAAAGTCCTCAAGCCCCACCTGCCAGACCTGTTGCAAGCCTTTGTGTGTCAGTCGCTGACAGATCGAGTCGGCAAACGCATCGATGATCTCCTGCCTATCATCAAGGAACTCATCGAAAAGCAACAGCCCCGCCTCAACCCTGGCGAAGAAGAGGAAAAAACAGACGAGTGGACCCAGGACATGGAGGATATCTTCGAAACCAAGGTGACGAGAATAGAGTTGAAGGGCGAAAAGTCATTCTTCAACAAAATGGCAAACTACGCCCGATCCGTAGATACGATGCGACAGATGGGAATGGACGTAAACCACATCAACCTCATCGCCATGAAACGCTCGGATTTCTTCAAGCATACCGCACACTGGTTCTATCCCTTCAGTATGGAAGAGCCCTTCGCCAAGAAAGGGCTGCACCTCGCCAACGGAAAACTCGATGCCATGACCGTTAATATCATGAACCACAGCCGCTTCTGCGACTGCGACCGCTACTCCTACGCGGGAATGATGAGTCTTTTGCGGCGAGGCGGTCGCAAGTCCATCAGCGACCGACTGGACGAGCAATTCAACCAGATGGCAGAAGAGGAAGGCGTCTCCAACCCCTTCGATGAAATTGACGAAAACGACTACTCCCTCAATCCCTTCACGAATTTCTGTCAGATCTGCTACCGATTCTTCTACGGCAACCTCTGCCACGGCGAATACGACTTCACCTTCGCGGCAACCGACGATATCATCCTACCATTGCTGCCGTACTTCGAGGGACAGTACACCAACCTCGGAGACATCGAAGACAGTATCTATGCCTATTTGATGCTCGGCGACAGCCAACACGCGATCGTGCTCCTCAACTACTTCATGGAGCACCACGGCACCACTGCCAAAGCGCTGGAACTACGTGCCCACGCCTTCATGCAACAGCAACAATGGCGCAGTGCCATCAGCGATATCCAGCAGAGCCTGCTTATCAACGACAACGACGACCTGCAACTCGACATGGCACGCTGTTTCGAAGCCCTGTCCGACTGGGATAGCGCCATTCCCCTCCTCCTCCACGAGGACGAGCGGCGCGAGGGCAAAGATGCCGACCTCACCGAGGAAATAGGACGAGGATTCATCCAGCTACGCCGCTGGGACGAGGCCGTGCAACGCTTCTTCAAGCTGGAATTCTTGGGAACGCACCTCGCTGTCAGTCAGCGCGGTATAGGATGGTGCTCGCTGCATCAGGGCAAGTACGAGCGTGCCGCACAATACTATCAGGCCATCATCCAGAAGGCCAAGAAGCCACTCTGGGAAGATTATATCAACCTCGGCCACGCCCTCTGGCTGCAAGGCCGCACCGCTGAGGCCGTGGAAGCTTACCGCAAGTCCTTCACCTGCTTCAACCGCGCCAAGAAAGCTCAGCGCCAGCAATTCCGTCATTGGGGCGAAGCCTTCAACGAGGACGCCCGCTCCCTCCTCGCCTCCCACTTTTCCAAAGAGGAACTGGCAATCATGACTGACGCCGTCACCACTCAATAAGAACAAAAAGACGTATTCATTTCTTCGCTTTCACGGACGAAATGAGGGCGTTTTTGCACATTCCAGACCTTCAATATGAACTTTTTACTGGTTTTTCTTTGTTAGTTCACGACTTATTCCTACTTTTGCACCGAAGTCCAATCAAATATAGCCAATATGTCATATCATCAATTAGCCCAATTGGAAGTGCTGAACGCTGTGAACGCTATTAGAACCGAAGCGGAACTGTTAGAGTTCCGGGATTATATCGCTCAGTATTTTGCCCAGAAAGCCCAGAAAGCCATAGATGATCTTTGGGAAAAGGGTGAGATAAACGAGGATACAATCAATCAATGGGGTGCAGAACATATGCGTACCCCTTATAGTTATGCGGCTCATCGTTCTTGACACGAATTGCTTGCTTCAAGCATTACCATCTCGCAGCCCTTACCATAAAATATGGGAAGATGTGCTTGCGGGCAAGATTTCTTTGTGTGTCAATACAGAGATTCTGAATGAGTACGAAGAGATTCTTTCCGCTAAGACTACCCCTCAGATAGCCAGGAATGTTGTAGAGGCTATAGCTCGGCTACATACTACAACCTATCAAGAAGTGTATATCCATTTTGGACTGATAGAACAGGATTTGGACGATAATAAGTTTGTGGATTGTGCGGTTGCGGCAAATGCCGAATATATTGTGACAAACGACTCCCATTTCAGTATTCTCAAGGAGATTGAATGGCCGAGGTTGAATGTCTTGACGATAGTCGAATTTTTAGAGCAGATAAGCAAGGATAATACCTATAACTAATTTTTCTCCATTCCGCTCCCTCCTCGCCTCCCACTTCTCCACAGAGGAACTGGCAATCATGACTGACGCCGTCACCACTAAGTAAGTTTTTTTCGCTGCGGCACAGAAACACGTGCTTTCGGAGAGTTTTTCAATTGAATCGCATAACTGTCCAACTTTTGAGTAAAGCGCTTATCAACAGGAGTTTGGTTGCTTCCTATTCATCGGACGGACCGTAATCATTCTCCTTCTCTGCCGCCATCAGGTAGCCGCCATCTTCTTCGACCGAATAATCATCGTAGCGAATCGAATGCAGAGGAACTACGGGCGTTTCCAGATTCTCCTCGTCGTCAGCCCAGCGGTTGCACTGCTCCATCACCGTCCTCAGCGCCTGCTCCTGCCCTTCGGGCGGGTAGTGGTATTTCTTCAGCAGCCGCTTCACCATCACGCGCATCTTTGCGCGGGCAGAGTCCTTGTGGTTCCAGTCTATGGTGCGGTTGCGGCGCAGCTGTTCCGTCAGTTCCTTCGTCAGTGCCAGGAACTCGTCGTTTGTATAAGCGTCCCTGACACCTTCGGGCGAGCTGAGCGCATCGTAGAAGGCTTTCTCTTCCGTAGTCAGCCCCAGTGCGTCGGCCTCAGCTTCGCTCTCCTTGATTTCCGCTGCCATCTTCAGGAGTTCGGCAATCACTTCTTCGTTGGTCAGCAACCCTTTCAGGTAGTTCGACAGGGCGTCGTTCATCATCTTGCTGAACTTCAGGCTCTGCACGATGTTGGTGCGCTCGTAGTTTCGGATGCGGTTCCTCAGCAGGTTTTCCAATATCTTCACTGCCAGGTTCCTCTCCTTCATTTTCTTCAGCTCGGCCAGGAAGCTTTCGCTGAACAGCGAGAATTCGATATTGGGCGTCAGTACTTCCACGCCCTGACTCTGGATGCTCTGTTCCAGCAGGTGCGAGATGCGCTCATTGATGTCGTGCTTGGTGATTGCCGTTCCTGTAGTCGACAGCCTTTGCAGCATCACCCTCACAGCATCTATGAAAGCTACCTCTTGTTTTACGCGCTGCGGAATCAGCGACTTACACAGCGTCTGTGCGTTGTGCAGCAGCTGGCTTTCGTTGATGAAGTCCTTGCGGCGCTCCTGCTTCTGCGCCTCCAGCATGAAGTTCACACCGCCCTTGATGAGTTGGCTTTTTTCGGGGTTGCTGCCTTCGTACCAGCCTTCGTAGTCGAAGCCGTGCAGCAGGTCGCGGCAGATCTCCAGCTTCTCCTGGAACTTCACCAGTGCCGTCTTGCTGATATCCGGGTCGCCGAACTGTTGGCGGTCGCGGCTGGTGTAGTCCTGCATGGCTTTCTTCAACGCCTGTGCAATGCCCACATAATCCACTATCAGGCCTCCTTCCTTTTCCGGGAACACGCGGTTCACGCGCGCTATGGCCTGCATCAGGTTATGGTCTCTCATGGGCTTGAAGACATACATCGTAGCCAGCGACGGCACATCGAATCCCGTCAGCCACATATCCACCACGATGGCTATCTTCATGGGACTGCTGTCGTCCTTGAACAGGGCGGCATATTCCTTGTTGCGCCGGGCGTCGATCACGTCGTGCCACTCTTCCTTGTCCGTATTGGCGGCACTCGCCACCACGTGAACCTTCTCCTGCCACGCGGGTCGCAGCTCCAGCAGCTTACGGTAGATCTTCACGGCTGCCTCTTTGTTGTAGGCCACGATCATCGCCTTGCCCGTCAGTTCGTACTGGCGGTTTTGCTCGTAGTGCTCCACGATGTCGCGGCACAGGCTGTCTATGGTGTCTGGGTGGCACAGTATCTCTTTCAGTCCGCTGTTGTCGCGGCGGGCTTTGTCTATCTGCTCTTCCGTAGCCCCCTCGTCTGCCAGTCGGTCGAACTCCTCGTCCAGCTTGCGCAGCGCCTCCTCGTTCAGGTTCAGTTTGACGACTCGGCTCTCGTAGTACACAGGCTTCGTGGCTCCGTCCGCCACAGCCTGCGTCATATCATAGACGTCGATATAGTCCCCGAACACCTCCTGTGTGTCGCGGTCGCGGTCGGAAATAGGCGTTCCCGTGAAACCGATGAACGAGGCGCGGGGCAGTGCCTCGCGCATCAGCAGCGCAAAGCCCTTCTTCATTTTCTCGGCCTTCACGTCCCAGTGCTCATCGCCGTATTGTGAGCGGTGGGCCTCGTCCGTGATGACGATGATGTTCTCTCTTTCCGAAAGCAGACCCGTGCCCTCCTCGAACTTTTGTATCGTGGTGAAGATGATGCCGCCCGTCTGCAGGTCTTTCAGCTTCCGCACCAGATCTTCGCGCCCTGCGGTCTTCGTCAGCTTGCCTTTCTCGTTCAGCTCGAAGCCCACGCGCTGCGGCTCCTGACGCAGGAACCGCTGGCACCCCGCAAACTGCTCATACAGCTGTTGGTCGAGATCGTTGCGGTCGGTCACCACCACGATGGTGCATTGCGAGAACTCCTGTATCAGCCGGTGGACATAGAACACCATCGACAGACTCTTTCCTGAGCCTTGCGTGTGCCAGAACACACCAATCTTTCCGTTGCCGCCAACGGCGGTGTGCGTCTTCGCTACCGCTTTCCCGACGGCAAAGTACTGGTGGTAGGCTCCCATAATCTTCGCCGTCCGCCCGTCCTTGTGGTCAAAGCAGATGAAGTTCTGCAGGATATCCATCAGCCGTGCTTTCTCGAAGATTCCGAGGAAGGGCGTTTCGTAGTCGGCAATCTCACGGGTCTCCACGCTCCCGTCCTTGCTCTTCCATTCCATATAGCGGTTGGACTTCGAGGTGATGGTCCCCACCCTGGTGGTCAGCATATCGCTCGTCACGCTGAAGGCATTATAGACAAACAGCGAAGGGCATTTCTGCTGATACTGCTTGATTTGCAGGTAGGCATCTTCTTCCGTGGCCTCTTCACGGGTGGGCGATTTCAGTTCTATCACCACCAGCGGCAGGCCGTTCACGAACACCACCAGGTCGCAGCGGATCTTCTCGTGTTCTACCACCGTCCACTGGTTGCAGACCTTGAAGTCATTGCTTTGCGGATGGTCGAAGTCTGCCAGTTTCACCAGTGCGGTCTTCGGGCGCCCGTCCTCCGAGTACTTCACTTCCACGCCGTTTTGCAGGTAGTCCGTCAGCGTCTCGTTGCGCTGCTCCAGCGTTCCCTCGTGGATGTGCGTCACCAGTCGGAAAGCCTCCTGCAGCACCCCTTCACTGAGCTGTGGGTTCTGCTTGCGCAGCGCCAGCCTCATGTCCTCCTCATAGTAAGGGCTACGGAAGTCACGCTCCACGTCGTAGCCGCACTCGTAGTCGTAGCCCAGTTTCTGGAACAGCGCTATCAACGCCTGCTCGTAGTCGTTCTCTGTAAAGTTGTCGGTCATGATAGTTCCTTTTTCAGTTCATGATACAGTGCCAAACCTTTAACGGTCAGGAGATACTTTTGACGGGGATGGCGAGGAGAGTTCGGATAAAGAAGGCGTACAAATCTTCCCTTCATTGAAGGGTTGAGGTAAACATCCATGAAACTCTCTCGGTCTTTCAACCCTAATCCGTTAAGCATTTCTCTTACGGACATTTCTTTGTCTCCGAGAATGATTACCAATTGTCTGATGTATTGGCTTTTGGTGCTGAACTTGTCATGTGACTTGTCGGGTTGCTTGTCGGGTTGCTTGTCGGGTGCCTGTCCTGAAATCAAATTCGGTTGCTCACACCATTCCGCCGCCGGGTGGATATGCAGGTAGCGGTTACGTAAATCCCATTGTTCACCCAGCAGAAGATTCCGAAAGAAACGTTCCAGATAGATTGGGGTATAATCAATACCATTACGAACATTCTTGTAGTTGGCTCTCACCAAAGCATTTCGGAAATACCAAGAGTGCTTCGCAAATAGGTCATTCTCCACATCA
>JAEEGL011194463.1_pt1 | contig 23958 bp, 22 predicted proteins | sample 9134231 | NCBI WGS metagenome assembly JAEEGL01 (sample SAMN16246548, study PRJNA631951) | gut metagenome | biome: gut microbiome; feature: rumen; material: fiber-attached | host: Bos | place: Iran: Karaj | collected 2018-10
CGGATCGTGTGCATCAAAGGTAATGATATTGTCAACGCCCATCGCCTGGAGCTCCTGCAAAGCGCAGGCGCAGTCGAGCGATTCGCGGTAGTTTCTGCGGTGCTGTCTGCCGCCGTAGAGCAGCGGCATGATGATGTTAAGGCGGTGTGCCTTGCCGGAGGCAGCCTGAATGATACGTTTCAGGTCCTGATAATGGTCATCCGGCGACATGCAGTTGACCTTGTCAAACATCTTGTAGTTGATGCTGTAATTGCCGACATCAATGACGATAAACAGATCGAGACCGCGGATCGTGGACTTGATCAGTCCCTTTCCGTCTCCGGAGGCGAAGCGCGGGCATTCGCACTCGATCAGGTAGCTTTCGTCCGGAAAGCCGTTTTCATTCGCCCAGCCGACCAGATAGCTGTTGATCTTCTCCGCAAGCTGTTCTGCACCGGGCATTGCGATAATGCCGAGCGGCGCGACACTTTTCCGGTTGTGATAAAGTTCATCCGTTGCAGCAGCAGCACTCATAATCCGATACATCCTTTCCCATTTGCAAGTTTACAATCCTTCGTTTCGTAATCTCTTTCTGTTATTTGCAAAAGCTCTTGATGTCTCTTTCTTATATACTGCAAAGCGCACAGGTTTTTTCTGATTCCCCCTGATTACTTGCAGAAGCATTCAATATAGCGGTCAATATCCGCCCGGATGATCTCTCTTGCCTGCGCCGAATCGCCGAATTCATCGACGGCGGTGGATTTCTTTTCCAGCTCCTTGTAGACAGAGAAGAAATGCATCATCTCCTCGATGATATGCCGCGGCAGGTCTGCAATGTCGGTATAGGCATTGTAGTTCGGATCATCAAACGGGATTGCAATGATCTTGTCATCGCGGTGTCCCTGATCGAGCATACGAATGACGCCGATCGGATAGCAGCGAACCAGCGTCATCGGAAAGAGCGTTTCGGAGCAGAGCACCAGAACGTCCAGCGGGTCATTGTCATCCGCATAGGTACGCGGAATCAGACCATAGTTCGCAGGATAATGCGTCGAGGTGTGCAGAATCCGGTCCAGCTGGATCAGACCTGTCTCCTTATCAAGCTCATATTTATTTTTGCTTCCCTTCGGGATTTCTATGACAGCGACAAAATCGTCGGGTGTGATACGTTTGGGATTGATTTTGTGCCAGATATTCATAAAAAAATCAACCTCCCTCTCATCATGACGTCATGCGCGTCCCTCTGGAATTCAGTATATCATAAATCGACCTGAAAGTCAATCGGCATTCGGATTTTTGTGATTTTGTATGAATTCTTCTGCGGCATTGCAGTTATCCTTTGCTTCCGGCGCATTCCGGTCAGGCAGACCGAACCGGAAAAGACATGCGCCGGAGGCTCTGTCACGAGTTGCTCCGGCGCCGGTGTTTATTTTGTATCTTCTTGATTTTTATGACATTTTCCGCGCATCGCACAGCCCTCGCAGCCGCAGCAGGCGCATCCTTTCCGGTGATCACGCACCACCGAACCGATTGCCGCTGCAATGACCGCGAGCAGAATCAGCAGGACGGCAAGCGTCCCCAGATGATCGTGCAGCCAGTTCAGCATGCCGCATCAGCTCCTTTTCTCATTCGGGTCCTTCCGCACAAGCAGGAACACCGCCGTCGCAAGGACCAGCACCGCAATGCCGATTCCGAGGGCACTGACCTGCCCGCCGCTCAGCAATGTGCCGAGCTGATAGCAGACAAACGCCGTCAGATAGGCAAATCCGCACTGATAACCGATTGCCAGCACCGTCCACTTCGCGCTTTTCATCTCGCTCCGGATCGCATCCATTGCTGCGATGCAGGGCGCACAGAGCAGATTGAATACGAGGAACGAATAGCCCGCCGCCGCACTGAACGCCGCACCGAATGCCGCATTGGAGCCGTAGAGCACGCCGAGCGTACTGACGATATTCTCCTTTGCGACAAGCCCCGTCAGCGCAGCAACGGCAGTCTGCCACCTGCCCCAGCCGAGTGGAATAAAAATCCATGCGATTGCCTTGCCCATACCGGCGAGCATCGAGCGGTCAAACTGCTCCGGCGCCAGCAGCGTAAAGCTGCCGTTCACGGTGCCGAACCGCGAGAGGAACCAGATAATGACCGTCGAAAGCAGAATGACCGTCCCCGCCTTCTTGATAAATGACCAGCCGCGCTCCCATGTGGTATGCAGCAGATTTTTCAGCGTCGGCAGATGATAGGAGGGCAGCTCCATGACAAACGGCGAGAGCTCACCTGCAAAGGATTTCGTCTTTTTCAGGATGATGCCCGAAATGACGATTGCCGCCATGCCGAGGAAATAGGCAGAGGTCGCAGCCAGTGCCGAGCCGCCGAAGAAGGCAGCCGCAATCATCGAAATAACCGGCACCTTCGCGCCGCAGGGGATAAATGTTGTCGTCATGATTGTCATGCGGCGGTCGCGCTCGTTTTCGATTGTCCGGCTTGCCATGATGCCCGGCACGCCGCAGCCCGTTCCGACGAGAATCGGAATGAACGATTTGCCGGAGAGCCCGAATTTCCGGAACAGCCGGTCCAGCACAAATGCAATGCGCGACATATAGCCGCAGGCTTCGAGGAATCCGAGCAGCAGGAACAGCACGAGCATCTGCGGAACGAATCCGAGCACCGCGCCGACGCCCGCAACGATTCCCTCCAGAATCAGCCCCTTGAGCCATTCGGCACAGCCGATGCGGTCGAGCAGGTTTCCGATCACAACCGGCACGCCCGGAACCCATGTGCCATAGTTTTCGGGTCTGATTTCGCCGCCGTAGACTTCATAGAGCGAGATCGCATGCCGGAATTCGCCGACTGTCGCCGTCCGCTGCGATTCGATCAGCGTTTCGGGGTCCTCCAGCATATAGACAAACGTCTGACTGTCATCGGGATACAGCGAGGAGACCGTCCGCAGCGCACGAACCGCCGCATCTGCGTCATATCCGGCAGATTCCGCATCGAGCGCCGCCTCCGCCGCGGAGACATCCAGCCCGTTCTCCGCTGCATGTGTCAGCATCCCGCGGATGATCTCCGGCGTATCGCCGTAAGCCGCCTCCGCCTCCTGCATCTGCTTGGTGCCGATGCCGAAAAGATGAAAGCCGTCGCCGAAAAGTCCGTTGTTCGCCCAGTCGGTCGCCTTCGCACCGACCGTCACCATAGATACATAGTATACAAGAAACATAATCAGCGCAAAGACCGGCAGACCGAATATGCGGTCCGTCACGATCCGGTCGATCCGGTCGGAAGCGGTCAGTCCGTCCTCATTTGCGCGCTTATACGATGCTTTGATGATATCCGCAATGCGGTTATAGCGCTCGTTCGTGATGATTTCCTCAGAATCGTCATCGAGCTCACGCTCCGCCGCCGCAATATCCTTCTCGATATGCCGGAGTATCTCCTCGGAGAGCCCGAGCTGCTCGATTGCCTTCTCATCGCGTTCAAAGAGCTTGATTGCATACCAGCGCTGCTCATCCTCCGGCAGATCATGCACGGCAGCCTCCTCGATATGCGCGATTGCATGCTCAACGGCACCGGAGAAGGAATGCAGCGGCACCTTTCTGCCGAGCTTTGCCGCCTCGATTGCCGCCTCCGCCGCCTCCATGATGCTGTCGCCCTTGAGCGCAGACATTTCAACGACCTTGCAGCCGAGTTCCTTCGCAAGCTGATCGAAATTGATTTCATCGCCGTTTTTGCGGACAATGTCCATCATATTGATTGCCACAACAACCGGAATACCGATCTCAACGAGCTGTGTGGTCAGATAGAGATTGCGTTCGAGATTCGTACCGTCCACAATATCCAGAATGACATCGGGGCGTTCGCCGATCAGATAATTCCGCGCGACGACCTCCTCGAGCGTATAGGGCGAAAGCGAATAGATGCCCGGCAGGTCGGTGACAATGACGCCGTCATGCTCGCGGAGCTTTCCTTCCTTTTTCTCGACCGTCACGCCTGCCCAGTTTCCGACATACTGATTGGAACCGGTCAGCGCATTGAACAGCGTGGTTTTGCCGCAGTTCGGATTACCGGCAAGCGCAATCCGGATATCCGCCATATGTCACAGCTCCTTTCCTGCTGAATCCGGAGAAACCGGAAAAAAATCCGCAGCCGGAACTGCGGAGTGTCAGTGTTATTCCACTTCAATCATTTCTGCATCCGCCTTGCGAAGCGTCAGCTCATAGCCGCGCACCTTAATCTCCATCGGATCGCCGAGCGGAGCAACCTTGCGGACAAAGACGGATGTCCCCTTTGTCAGTCCCATATCCAGAATCCTGCGCCGGATTGCGCCCTCGCCGTTGAGTCTGCGAATGGTCACCGTTGCGCCGATCGGAGCATCCTTGAGTGTTCTGACCGTATTCATATTCATCCCTCCTGCCGCAGATACATTCAGAAGTTAGGTTAGCCTAACCTTATGCTTTTATTATACCTGATCCTTCCGCGTTTGTCAAGGCTTACCGCTGAGATTCGACATATCGCTGTAATTTTTCCGGTGTGTCAAAATGTCTTTGGATGATTTGCGCATTACGGTATCCGCTTTTGCTTGACAGTCCGCTTTTCACTATGTTATAATAGAATGGGCAGAGCTGTGCTCTCTCATTCCGGTTCTGCCATACTCGGCATCCGTCTGCCGGAAAGGCGGAGCGGCAGGCTCTCTCAATTTACTGCCGGAAAAGGAGCATATAATGCAATGTCAATGCACTGCAAACGGGAGCGATCTCTCCCTGCTGGAACCGGTGCTTGCGGAATATGCCGATATCAGGGGCAGCCTCACCACTGTTTTACAGCACGCACAGGAAATTTACGGTTATCTCCCCTATGATGTGATCTGTCACATCGCCGAAAAGACCGGCTTGACGCCTGCGCGCGTGCTCGGAGCTGCAACCTTCTATTCACAGTTCCGGTCTCAGCCGACCGGCAAATTTCTTATCATGCTCTGCGACGGCACGGCATGCCATGTCAACGGCAGTGCGCGGATTGCAGCAGCCGTACAGGAATATCTGCATGTGGAAAACGGCGGCACGACGGAGGACGGTCTGTTCTCATTCAGCATTGTCGCCTGTCTTGGCTGCTGCTCGCTCTCGCCGGTCATGACGATCAATGAGGAGACCTACGGCGCTCTGACGCCCGCGAAGGTGCTGGAGATTCTGAAGGACATCCGTGCAAAGGAGGCAGCGAAATGAGTTTCCGCGTCACAGTCGGAAAGGGAAGCTGCGGCATCGCGGCAGGTGCCGGAAAGCTCTCGGATGCGCTTGCGCCGCTGCTGGAGGGCACGGGCATCCCGCTCGGCACAGTCGGCTGCATCGGCATGTGCTGGTTGGAGCCGATTGTCGATATCTATGAAAACGGTCTGCTGAAAGCGCGGCTCGTGCAGGTACAGCCCGAGCAGGCACCGATGATTGCACAGGCGGTGAAAACCGGCGATTTCTCGGTGATCGAGCCGCTTCGGATCACAAACGAGGACAGTGCCTTCCTTACGCAGCAGACGCGCATCGCATTGCGGAACTGCGGCATCATTGACCCCGAATCCATTGACAGCGCACTGGAAGCAGGCGGCTATCAGGCGCTCGGCAAAATCCTCTCAAGCGGCATGTCGCCCGAGGAAGTGATCGAATGCATCAAGGTCTCGGGGCTTGCGGGCAGAGGCAGCGCCGGCTACCCGACATGGTCCAAATGGAACGCCGCGCGGCAGTCCGCAGGCGAGGAAAAACGCCTGATCTGCAATGCAGATGAGGGCGACCCGGGCGCATTCACGGACAGAGCCGTGATCGAATCCGACCCGCATACGCTGATTGAGGGCATGCTGATCGGCGCCTATGCAATCGGGGCGCAGGAGGCAATCGTCTATGTCCGCGCAGAATATCCGCTTGCAATCCGCCGCCTCGAGCACGCAATCAGAAAAGCGCGGCAAAAGGGCTATATCAGCAGCCATATCATGGGAAGCAGCTTCTCCTGCGAATTCCGCATCAGGGCAGGTGCCGGCGCATTTGTCTGCGGCGGGGAGACCGCGCTGATCGAATCTTTGCAGGAGAAGCGCGGCATGCCGCGGCTGAAACCGCCCTTTTCTGCCGAATTCGGCTGCCGGGACAAGCCCTCGAATATCAACAACGTCGAGACCTTTGCCAATGTTGCATGGATCATTAACAACGGCGGCGAAGCATTTGCCGCAATAGGAACCGAAGATTCCAAGGGTACGAAGGTCTTTGCGCTGACGGGCAAGATCCGGCGCGGCGGACTCGTCGAGATTCCCATGGGCATGACGCTGCGGCAGGTGATCTTCGATATCGGCGGCGGCGTCCGTGACGGCGGCACGTTCAAAGCCGTGCAGATGGGCGGACCCTCGGGCGGCTGCATCCCCGAATCGCTGCTCGATACAATCATCGACAGCAAAACGCTCGCCGCGGCAGGCGCATTCATGGGCTCCGGCAGCATGGTCGTCATGGATGACAGCACATGCATGGTCGGCATGGCAAAATATTTTCTCGATTTCACCGCAAAGGAAGCCTGCGGCAAATGCGTCCGCTGCCGGATCGGCACGAAGCACATGCAGGAAATTCTGACACGCATCGTCAGCGGAGAGGGCAAAGAGGGCGACATCGCACTGCTCGAGGAGCTCTGCAATGCCGTCCGTGACAGCGCACTCTGCGTTCTCGGACAAACCGCGCCGAATCCGGTGCGCTCGACACTTCGGTATTTCCGCGATGAATTTGAGGCGCATATTGCAGAAAAACGCTGTCCGGCGCACACCTGCACCGGTCTGCTGCATTACCGCATCCGTCCGGAGAAATGCCGCGGCTGCACGGCATGTGCGCGAAACTGTCCTGTTTACGCGATTTCCGGTGTTGTCAAGGGGCCGCATGAGATCGACCCGTCAAGCTGTATCCGCTGCGGACAGTGCATGGCATCCTGCAAATTCGGCGCCGTGACTGTCGATTAAGGCGCGCAATATGAGACAGAATGACGGATGCATCATTCCGGTCAGGCAAACTGCAAATGCATCGTCCGCATCTGTGACGAGGTTGCAAAGCAGGGCATTTCAGGGCTGATCGGCAGAGGGGTTCCCGACCGGCACATGAAAAATCACCGAAAAACTGCATATGAGAAAAGCCTTGAAATCAAGCTGTTTCGCTGATTTCAAGGCTTTCTTTGTTATCGGAACCTGGCGCGTGCAGAAAACGGCTGCTTCTTGACTGCTTTCATTGCGTCCGCAGGTCTGCCGACGGGCAGAATGCAGACTGCGCGCTCATCCGCCGGAATCTCCAGCAGAGCCGCGATCTGTTTATCCTGCTCGTCCGCATCGGTGATATGCCCCTCGATCCAGCAGCTCGCATATCCGAGCGCCGTGATTGCAAGCAGCATATTCTCAATCGCCGCAGCATAGTCCTGCACCTGATAGCAGCGCTCCCTGCCCCAGCCGTCCTTATAGGCGACAATCCGTTTCGTTGTCACGCAAATAAGCGCAGGTGCCGTCTTACAAAAGGGCAGCTCCATGATTTCAAAGATTTTGTCAATCAGTTCCGGCGTTTCCACGGCTGTCAGCAGAGTCGTCTGCTTATTGCAGCCGGAGGGTGCGGCAAGCCCCGCCTCCATGATGCGCTGCAAATCCGAGTGCGGCACAGGCTCCGGCAGATAGGCGCCGCGGTAACTGTGCCGCGCAGCGATTACATCAAAAAGCTCCATATTTCCTCCGTTACCGGATGCCGGTCAGCTCATAGCCCGCATCGGCAATGACCGCGCGAAATGCATCCTCCGTGACGGGCTGCGTCGTCCCGACAACCGCATTTGCCGCCTCATGGCTCACGGAAATAACCGTGACGCCCTCCATGCCTTCCAGCGCCTTCCGCACATGCGCCTCACAGTGCGGGCACATCATGCCCTTGATTTCGAGTGTGGTATTTGCCATTTGATTCACCGTTCCTTTCGAGATTTCGTTGACTGTATCCGCAGCAGACGGGTTCGCCGCCTGCACCGGTTTCTCCGGTTTGAAGAGATTGAGCCGCAGCGCGTTCGTCACGACGCAGAAGCTCGAGAGACTCATCGCCGCCGCCCCGAACATCGGGTTCAGCGTCAGTCCGAGCGGCACCAGCGCGCCTGCCGCAACCGGAATGCCGATGAGATTATAGATGAACGCCCAGAACAGATTTTCACGGATATTCCGCAGTGTTCTGCGGCTGAGCCGGATCGCGTTGACCGCATCGGTCAGGCTGCTCTGCATCAGGACAACATCCGCAGAGTCAATCGCAACATCGGTTCCCGCGCCGATTGCCATGCCGATATCCGCGCGCGTCAGCGCAGGCGCATCGTTGATGCCGTCGCCGATCATGCAGACCTTTCCCTGCCTCGCCAGTTCGCGGATCATGTTTTCCTTATCCGCCGGCAGAAATTCCGCGGAAACGCGGTCAATGCCTGCCTCCCTGCCGATTGCCGCAGCGGTCCGGCGATTGTCGCCCGTCATCATGACGACCGTGATGCCCATTTGATGCAGCGCATCGACTGCCGCCCTGCTGTCCGGCTTGATAGTATCCGCGACGGCAATGATGCCGGTCAGCTTCTCACCGCGCAGGAAGAAAAGCGGCGTTTTGCCGGATTCCGCAAGCTGATGCGCAGTTTTTGTGATATACTCCGGCAGTGTGATATGCGTCTCAGCCGACTGCTGACTGCATGCAAGCAGCAAGGTATCATGGATTTTCGCGGAGACACCGCTGCCAATCTGTGCCGCAAATTCCGTGACCGCAGGCGGCACAATCCCCTGCTGTGCGGCATATTCCGAGACCGCGCGCCCGAGCGGATGCTCACTGTGCTGCTCCAGCGCCGCAGCATCGGTCAGAAGCTGCATTTCGGTAAAGCCTTCCGCCGGAATCACATCGGTCACACGCGGTTTTCCCTCGGTGACAGTCCCCGTTTTATCGAGCACGACCGTCTGAATTCTGCCGGTTTCCTCGAGCGCCGCAGCCGTTTTATAGAGGATACCGCTGCGCGCACCGACGCCGCTGCCGACCATGATCGCAACCGGCGTCGCAAGTCCCAGCGCACAAGGACAACTGATGACCAGCACCGATACGCCGCGTGCCAGTGCAAATCCCGCGCCTCTGCCGAGGAGTATCCAGATGAGGAAGGTCACGAGCGCAATACCGATGACCGCCGGTACAAAAATACCGGAGACCTTATCCGCAGTCTTGGCAATCGGCGCTTTCGTCGCGGCGGCGTCCCCGACCAGACGGATGATCTGAGAAAGTGTCGTATTTTCGCCTGTTTTCGTTGCTTCGCATTCCAGATATCCTGCCTGATTGATCGTGCCGGCAGAGACCGAATCGCCAGCCGATTTATCCGCGGGAATGCTTTCGCCGGTCAGCGCGGATTCATCGACCGTACCGCTGCCGGAAATGACAATGCCGTCCGCCGGAATCTGCGCACCGGGACGCACCGCAAAATGCATCCCCCGCTGCACCTGCTCCGCCGGAATCTCTCGCTCCGTACCGTTTTCCAGTATCACCGCGGTTTTCGGCGCCAGCCGCATCAGACCTTTCAGTGCGTCGGTTGTTTTGCCCTTCGCACGCGCCTCGAGTGTCTTGCCGACTGTAATCAGCGTCAGAATCATCGCCGCCGATTCAAAATAAAACTGGTGCATCAGATGAGAAACCGTATCCGCATCCCCGCGCCGCTGTGCATCGGTCATCATAAAAAGCACGCAGATACTCCAGATATATGATGCCGCCGCACCGAGTGACACAAGCGTATCCATATTCGGTGCACGATGCAGCAGCGCCTTCGTGCCGCTGATAAAAAAGCGCTGATTGATCACCATGACGATGCCCGCGAGCAGCATCTGCAACAGCCCGAGTCCGACCGGATTGCCTTCCAGAAGCGCCGGAACCGGAGCCCCGAGCATCGTATGCCCCATGGATACATACATCAGAATCAGCAGAAATACGAGAGAAATCAGCAGACGGCGCAGCAGCCGCGGCGTCTCGGTATCGGTCAGCGAATCGGCGGCAGGCGCAGACGCATCTGCTTTCTCAGCAGCTTTCAGCGAAGCACCGTAGCCCGCATCCGCAACCGCCTTCATGACCGCCTCCGGTGATGCACTGCCTTCCACGCCCATGGAATTTGTCAGCAGACTGACGGCGCAGCTTTCCACACCCTCAACCGCGCTGACCGCCTTTTCCACACGCGCGCTGCAAGCCGCGCAGCTCATTCCCGTTACATGATATTGTGTCATTTTCGCCTCATTTCATCAGTTTCCGAACAAGTGCCGCCAGCTCATCGGCAGCAGAATCGTCTCCGGCGCGGATGTCGCGGACAACGCAGGTATGCAGATGCCGCGCCAGCAAATCCTGATTGAACGCATTGATCGCTGCATTCACCGCCGCGGACTGCGTCAGAATATCGGCGCAGTATGCATCATTTTCGAGCATTTTCTGCAAGCCGCGCACCTGCCCCTCGATTCGTTTCAATCGGTTCATCAGTTTTTTGCGTTCTTCGGCAGAACGCTCGGTTTTCTTCTCCGCGCAATGCGGACATTGTTTCTCTGCCATTATTATGCTCCTTTCCGCACAGATGATTCCCATTTGATTCCTCACGATGCACAGGAAATACCCCCTGCCGGTATTTCTATTATATACCGATCGGGGGTATTTGTCAAGCCCTATATTCAATTTTCTGCATCAATTTCATTCTGTTAAGCAGCGCTCGTCATTTTGTAAATCCGCAGTCGAAGGAGCCGTTTTTTCTGCCGGTTCATCGGACTGCAAAACCGGCTTCTGCTTTTTGCCGTCACGGATCATGAAATACGTGAACACCGCCGCAAGAATCAGATACGGGATCATGCAGACAAACATCTGCGGAATCGTCTGCTCGTATTCTTCGAGATCGCCGAAGCCGCTGAGGAAAAAACGGTTGAGATGCGGAATGCCGGCATTGTTGCAGATGTGCATGATCGCAGCCGGAAAGATCGAGCCGGATTTCTTGGTCAGCCACATCAGAAATACACCCATAACAATGCACCACACCGACATAAACACGATGCCGAGCCACGGAAAGCCCCAGTAATCGGTGCCGAAATTATGCCCCTTGACCGTCAGCGGCGCATGCCAGACGCCCCAGATGATACCGCCGATGATGACGGTTCCGGTTGTGCCGAGCAGCGACTCCATTTTCTGATTCATGTAGGCGCGCCAGCCGAATTCCTCGCCAAATGTATTCCAAGCAAGCAGCGGTGCCATTGCAAACATCAGCAGAATCGAACCGATATAATCGGAGAGGCTCTGCCGCTCAAGCATCTCATGAAAATCCCAGTGTCCGTAGACCAGCGTTGCTGTCACATTGCTGAGCAATCCCTGTATAAACGGGAGCAGCACCGCAAGCACATAATATTTCAGATGTCCCTTGAAATTCAAGTGAAACAGACTGTTCTCCCAGCCCTCTTTTGTGATTTTGCGCGTTATAATATTGGCAAGCGCAGGCGCATAGAGCGTCGGCAGACCAAAAATCACATACGGGCCGTTGAACCAGTTTTCATAGCCGACCGTCTCATTCAGGATGATCGCCGGAATCCACGCGATGCCGAACGCAAAGAGCAGGAACAGCAGCAGCCTTTTCAGTTCGGGCTTTTTATTTGTCATACTGCTCCACCCCTTTCATATACAGCTTGCAGGAGAGCTTATAGGAGAAATAATAGCCGAAGATCGTCAGCCAGAGGAAGCCTGCGAGCAGCCAGTAAATCCAGTCCTGCGCCGCACCTGCCTTGAAGGTTTCCCACCAGTCATAGACCCGGATGAAGAATTCGCCGTCCTCGCCGGGGAGCGGTCCGAACAGCGCATACACGATTGCACCGATAAACAATCCGCCGATCACTATGATCTTGACAGACTCGCCGCGCTTTTTTCCGAAGCGGATAATAAACGGAATGTCGATCATCCGCAGGAAAATCTGAATGAATACCAGAAACGGAAAAGCGCCTGCATAGGATACCATTTCCTCTGCCTTTTTGCCGAGAATCAGGTGATCGAGCAGCATCACCAGCTCCTCGGTGAACGTCACAGACACAAATGTGATAATGCTCATCAGAAAAATCAGCACATATTTGGCATAGACTGCGCCCTGAATGCCCTTCGGATGCGAGGCGGTAAAAAAGCCCCATTTCTTGGTCTCATCCTGTGCAAAGATATTGAGCGAAAGCAGACCCGTCGTGAGAAACGGAACGATGCAGCAGTAAGTCAGTATCATCGGCAGCGGAAGGTCGCCGTCAGCAGACATGTCGGCATACGACTCCCGGAATGTCAAATCCGGATTCAGCGACCCCAGCAAAACCATGCCGAGAAAGCACAGCAGGCAGAGAGGTGCCATGAATCCCGCAAACCAGAGCGTATTCCGGTTCTGACGCATTTCTTTGTAGATCAATCCGGTCATACTGCCTCACCGTCCTTTTCCTTTCTCATGCCGAACGAAAACCGTTTCTTCGGCTGCGTATCTTCTTTGACATCGCCGTATGTGCGGTAATGCAGCGCTGTGAAATACCAGCCGGTCAGCGGCGCTGCAATCAGCACGATCACCGTCAGCGGGATGATGATATTTTCATGCGTGATAAATTTTTCGCGCAGCGAATTGATCATGACATCGAGGGAATCAACCTCATTATTATTCCCCTGAACAATCATCTTATAGCACGTATAGATCATGATAAGCCCCGTCAGTACGCCCATGGTCTTGCCCTGTGCTGCGCTTATCTGTCTGACCGTGCGCGCCTGCGAATAAAACCATTGCAGCAGCAGATTATACAACATCGTTGCTGCATACACCGCGGCAAAGAACCACATCATATCACCGGTGAACGGGATACCGTTTGCCTTCGCCGAGACAATGCCGTTCACAGCCGTAATCGCAAAGCCGATCGCATACTTGATGAACCTGACAATATAAATCGAAACCGAACGCTGCGCCGGAGAAACCGGCAGGACAAACGAATACCGCATCCAGTTTGCGCGGACATCCGCCAGCAAGGCAGACGGATCAGCCGACATACCGGCCGTAATTCCCGCAACCATTGCAGCACTCATATAATAGAGCAGCCCGCTGAATTCCGCCAGCAGCTCCGATTCCGCAAAGACCGGCGCCAGATTGCCGTAGGACATACTCAGCCGGATCAGCCAGAAAAACGAAACCAGTACGGCACCGCTAAACATGCTGCTGAGATAGGTCTTGCGGCAGATGCGCCATTCGCGCCAGACCAGTATTTTTATTTTATTCAAAGTCATGTGGACCACTCCTTTGTGTTCCGGTGGACATAATAGACCATGATCTCCTCAAGTGTGGTCGGCTCGAGCAGCAGACCTTCATACTTGCGCGCCGCCGCGGCTCTGTCGGAGACCATTGCCTCTGCGCCGAAATCCGTAATGCGCGCACTGATGATATCCTCAGGGTCGATATCCCTGTAATCCGCCTTCGTACATTTGAGAATACCGTGATTCTCCAGCACCTCATCCTTATAGCCTGTGACAAGAATCTTTCCGCGGTCAATGAAGGTCACGCTGTCCGCGATCTTTTCCAGATCGGATGTGATATGCGAGGACATCAGGATGCTGTGGGTCTCGTCCTGCAAATATTCGAGAAAAATATCCAGAATCTCCGAGCGGACAACCGGATCAAGTCCCGTCGTCGCCTCGTCCATGACAAGCAGCTCGGCGTCATGCGAGAGCGCACACGCAATTTGCAGCTTCATCTTCATGCCCTTTGAAAACTGCCCGATCTTCTTTTTCTGCGGGAGCTGAAAACGCTCGAGATACCCCTCGTAAACCTTGTCATCCCATTTCGCATACAGCCCGCGGAAGATTTTGCCCATTTCCTTTGCATTGAAAATATCGTGGAACGGCAGCTCGTCAAAGACAACCGCCAGACGCTCCTTGATCTCCCGCTCATGCTGGATATGATCCATGCCGAGCAGCGTAATCTTGCCTGCGTTGATCGGAATGATATTCAGAAGGCTGCGGATCGTTGTTGTCTTGCCGGCGCCGTTCTGCCCGATAAAGCCCATGATGCTGCCGCGCGGCACATCAAAGCTGATATTATCAAGCGTAAAGCCGTCATATTTTTTCGTGACGTTTTTGATCTCGATTGCATTTGTATAATCATTCATGATTCTGTACCTCCGTACACAATTTCCAGTATCTCCTGCAATTCCGAGAGCGGAATGCTGCACCGCTTTGCCTTGTCGGCTGCCTCGGTCAGCATGGCTTCGATCTTTTTGAGCTGCTCCTCACGGTACAGCTCCTTGTTCTGCGCCTTGACGAAGCTGCCCTTGCCCGTATAGCTTTCGATGAAGCCGTCGCGCTCGAGCTCCTCATAGGCGCGCTTTGTCGTGATGACACTGATTCTGAGCTGCATCGCCAGATTGCGCATCGAGGGCAGCGCATCCCCCTCTTTCAGCTTTCCTTCCAGAATCATCGTTTTAATCTGGGTAACGATCTGCGTATAGATCGGCTCGCCCGATGCATTGCTGATGATAATATCCATAATCAGAGATCTCCTTATTCGGTTACGGCTGCAAAGCACAGTGTCCGGATTGTGCTTTGCGTCCTTAATGTGCATATCCGATATATACATTATACCACCGTATATACACTTTGTCAAGGGGGCTGCAAAATTTTTTTCAGAATGTTTTTTCTGCGCAGCAGGCGGAAGGGTACTATATTTATTGCAGAGGAGCGTCACATTCCGGCGGACGGCGCATTCCGGCAGTTTTGCCGTGTTTTGGCAATCTGCCTAAACAATTCGCCCTGCCGCAGAAAAAACGAACGCATTTGTGGAATATGAAAAAATCCCGAAAAACACTTGCATTCCGAGCGGTACTTATGATATAATATCTAGTTGAAGTGAGGTGTTTGCATTATGCCAAAAAGAAACGATATCAACAAAGTAATGATCATCGGCTCCGGCCCGATCATCATCGGACAGGCCTGCGAATTCGACTATTCCGGTACGCAGGCATGTAAGGCGCTGCGCAAGCTCGGTTATCAGATCGTGCTCGTCAACTCCAACCCTGCTACGATCATGACCGATCCGGATGTTGCCGATGTCACTTACATCGAGCCGCTCAATGTTGCGCGTCTGACCGAGATCATCAAGAAAGAGCGCCCCGACGCGCTGCTTCCGAATCTCGGCGGTCAGTCCGGTCTGAACCTCTGCTCTGAGCTTGACAAGGCAGGCGTTCTCAAGGAGTACGGCGTCAAGGTCATCGGCGTTCAGGTGGATGCAATCGAGCGTGGTGAGGACAGAATCGAATTCAAGGAAACCATGGAATCAATCGGTGTCGAAATGGCACGCAGCGAAGTTGCTTATTCCGTGGATGAGGCTGTTGCGATTGCAGACAAGCTCGGCTATCCGGTCGTGCTGCGTCCTGCATACACCATGGGCGGTGCCGGCGGCGGCATGGTCTATAATGTGGAGGAACTGAAGGTCGTCTGCGCAAGAGGTCTTCAGGCATCTCTCGTCGGTCAGGTGCTCGTTGAGGAGTGCGTCACCGGCTGGGAGGAGCTCGAGCTTGAGGTTGTCCGCGATGCAAAGGGCAACATGATTACCGTCTGCTTCATCGAGAACATCGACCCGATGGGCGTTCATACCGGTGATTCCTTCTGCTCCGCTCCGATGCTCACAATCTCTGAGGACGTTCAGAAGCGTCTCCAGGATCAGGCATACCGCATTGTCGATAAGGTTCAGGTCATCGGCGGCTGCAACTGCCAGTTCGCTCATGATCCGGTCTCCGACAGAATCATTGTCATCGAAATCAATCCGCGTACATCCCGTTCGTCCGCGCTTGCCTCCAAGGCAACCGGCTTCCCGATTGCACTCGTTTCCGCAATGCTCGCAACCGGCATGACGCTCGACGAAATGGAATGCGGCAAATACGGCACTCTCGACAAATACGTTCCTTCCGGCGACTATGTCGTCATCAAGTTCGCCCGCTGGGCTTTTGAAAAGTTCAAGGGCGCCGAGGATAAGCTCGGTACGCAGATGCGTGCAGTCGGCGAGGTTATGAGCATCGGCAAGACCTATAAGGAGGCGTTCCAGAAGGCGATCCGCTCGCTGGAAACCGGCAGATACGGTCTCGGCTTTGCAAAGGACTTCCACGAAAAATCCAAGGATGAGCTGCTCTCCATGCTGATCTACCCGACAAGCAACCGTCAGTTCATCATGTATGAGGCACTCAGAAAGGGTGCGACCGTCGATGAGCTCTACAATCTGACCAGAATCAAAAAGTGGTTCATTGAGCAGATGCTCGAGCTCGTTGAGGAAGAAAATAATCTGATCGAAAACAAGGGCAGGGTTCCGGCAGACGGCGTGCTCCGTCAGGCAAAGCTCGACGGCTTCTCCGACCGCTACCTCGCACAGATCCTCGAGGTTCCGGAGGCTGATATCCGGAATGCACGCTATGCAGCAGGCATCCGCGAGGGCTGGGAGGGCGTTCACGTTTCCGGCACCGCTGACAGTGCATATTATTACTCCTCCTATCATATTGAAAAGGATGAGAGCCCCTGCAATGACGACCGTCCGAAGATCATGATTCTCGGCGGCGGTCCGAACAGAATCGGTCAGGGCATTGAGTTCGACTACTGCTGTGTTCACGCAGCCCTCGCGCTGAAAGACCTCGGCTTTGAGACGATCATCGTCAACTGCAACCCCGAAACCGTTTCCACTGACTACGACACCTCCGATAAGCTCTACTTCGAGCCGCTGACGCTGGAAGACGTCCTCCAGATTTATGAGAAGGAGAAGCCGGTCGGCGTCATCGCACAGTTCGGCGGTCAGACACCGCTGAATCTCGCCGCAGACCTTAAGAAGAACGGCGTTCGCATCCTCGGCACCTCGCCGGAAACAATCGACCTCGCAGAGGACAGAGATCATTTCCGCGCCATGATGGATAAGCTCGGCATCCCGATGCCGGAATCCGGCATGGCTGTCACCGTCGATGATGCGCTCGAAATCGCAAACCGCATCGGCTATCCGGTCATGGTCCGTCCGTCCTACGTGCTCGGCGGCCGCGGCATGGAGGTCGTTCATGACGACAACATGATGCGCGTTTACATGGCGGCGGCTGTCGGCGTCACACCGGACAGACCGATCCTCATTGACAGATTCCTGCATCACGCAACCGAGTGTGAGGCGGATGCAATCTCCGACGGCAAGGAATGCTTCGTTCCGGCTGTTATGGAGCATATCGAGCTTGCGGGTATCCACTCCGGCGACTCCGCCTGCGTGCTCCCGTCGCTCAACCTCAGCGAAAAGCATGTCGCAACCATTAAGGATTACACCAAGCGCATCGCCGTTGAAATGGGCGTTGAGGGTCTGATGAACATGCAGTATGCAATCGAGGATGATACCGTTTATGTCCTCGAGGCAAATCCGCGTGCTTCGAGAACCGTTCCGCTCGTTTCCAAGGTCTGCGCAATCAACATGGTCCGCATCGCTACGCAGATCATGACCTCCGAGCTGACCGGCAAGCCGTCTCCGGTTCCGGCGCTGCATGATAAGAAGATCCCGCATCACGGCGTCAAGGAAGCAGTCTTCCCGTTCAACATGTTCCAGGAGGTTGATCCGGTGCTCGGACCGGAAATGCGCTCCACCGGCGAAGTCCTCGGTATTTCCCCGAACTTCGGCGAGGCTTACTTCAAGGCACAGGAGGCAACCCAGACCAAGCTGCCGACCGGCGGCACCGTCCTGCTCTCCGTCTGCGATATGGATAAGCCGGAGCTGCTCCCGATTGCACATAAATTCCATGATCTCGGATTCAAGATCCTCGCAACCGGCGGCACCTACGATATGATCGCAGAGGAAGGCATCCCGGCTGAGAAGATCAAGAAGCTCTATGAGGGCAGACCGAATATCACCGATGCCATGACAAACGGCAAGATTGATCTCATCATCAATACGCCCGCCGGTGCGGATTCGCTGCACGACGACAGCTACATCCGTAAGGCGGCAATCAAATACCGCATCCCGTATATCACCACCATGGCAGCTGCCTCCGCAACCGCTGAGGGCATCGCTGCAATCACCTCGCAGGGCGGTTCGCTGAGCGTCAAGTCGCTTCAGGAATTCCACCGCGAAATCACCGATTAACGATTCACATTCATACAGGAAGGGAGCAGCGCATTCTCGCACTGCTCCCTCTCCGGATTCTATCTTAATTATTAAGGAGGCCGTTATGGAGCAGGAATACAGAGAAAAAATGTCACAACAGCATTATGATGCTGAACAACAGAGACTTTCCTACCTGAAAGGTACCCGCCGTACCGAGGTCGCAGATGCCCTTGCAGAAGCAAGAAGCCACGGTGACCTTTCCGAAAACGCGGAGTACGATGAAGCACGAAACGAACAGGCACGTCTGGAAGATGAGATCAAGAAGCTCGAATATACCCTCGAGCATGCAGAGATCATCTCCACGCTCTCTTCCGATACCGTCAGCACCGGATGCGGCGTGATTCTGAGCAGAGCGGAATTCAACGGTCAGCCGCAGAAGATCGAGACACTCCAGATCGTCGGCCGTTCCGAGGCAGATTACGAAAATCACAAGATTTCCGATGATTCCCCGATCGGCAAGGCGGTTCTCGGCAAGCGCGTCGGCGATACCTTTATTGTTGAAGCGCCGATCGGCATTATGACCTTTACCGTTCTCGAAATCTCCTCTACCGGCGTCTTCGAGAATCATCCGGAGGGCTGAGCATGAGCGAACAGAATCTCAACGAACAGAATGTCCAGCCGGTCGAGGAGGATATTGATGCCCTTCGTCAGGTGAGACTGGATAAGCTCGCTGAAATGCAGCAGGATGGCAATGATCCGTTTGTCATTACAAAGTTTGATGTCACCGCAAGCACCGCAGAGTGCCGCGCGATGTATGAAGCAGCAGAGGCAGAGCTCCCCGCCGATCTCGACGAGGAGGCAAAAAAGGCTGCCTATGAGCAGATCAACGAGAAGTTTGAAGTCACCGTTGCCGGCAGAATCATGAGCTGGCGTAAAATGGGCAAGGCAAACTTCCTCGATCTGCGCGATAAGACCGGCAGAATCCAGGTCTATGTCCGCATGAACGATATCGGCGAGGAGGAATTTGCAAAGTTCCGCAAATTCGGCGATATCGGCGATATCATGGGCGTCACCGGCAAGCTCTTCCGCACGAGAACCGGCGAGCTCTCTGTCCATGCGACAAAGGTCACGATGCTCTCCAAGTCGCTCAAGCCGCTGCCGGAAAAGTTCCATGGTCTGACCGACCGCGATACCAGATACCGTCAGCGCTACACCGACCTCATCATGAATGAGGATGTACGCGATACCTTTATCAAGCGCAGCAGAATCATCGCTGCAATCCGCAGCTGGCTCGATGCACAGGGCTTCATCGAAGTGGAAACCCCGATGCTCGTTTCCAATGCGGGCGGCGCTGCTGCAAGACCGTTCGAGACACATTACAATGCACTCGACGAGGACGTCAAGCTGCGCATTTCGCTGGAGCTCTACCTCAAGCGCCTGATTGTCGGCGGTCTTGAGAGAGTCTATGAGATCGGCAGAGTGTTCCGCAATGAGGGCGTCGATACCAAGCATAATCCGGAATTCACCCTCATGGAGCTCTATCAGGCATATACCGATTATTACGGCATGATGGACCTGACGGAAAACATGTTCCGCCATATCGCACAGACCGTCTGCGGCTCGACCTGCATCCCGTTCGGCACCGATGAAAACGGCGAGGATATCATGATCGACCTCGGCAAGCCGTTCCGCCGTCTGACCATGATCGACGCTGTCAAGGAATATACCGGTGTGGACTTCGATCAGATTCCCGATACCGCTGCGGCAAAGAAGATTGCAGACGAGAAGGGCGTCCACTACGAGAAGCGTCACGAAAAGGGCGATATTCTCAACCTGTTCTTCGATGAATTCGTCGAGGAGAAGCTCGTCCAGCCGACCTTCATCATGGATCATCCGGTCGAGATTTCGCCGCTGACCAAGCGCAAGCCCGATAAGCCGGATTATGTCGAGCGCTTCGAGCTCTATATCACGGCACGCGAAATGTGCAATGCATACTCCGAGCTCAATGACCCGATTGACCAGCGCAAGCGCTTTGAAGCGCAGGAAGCGCTGATCGCGCAGGGTGATGAAGAAGCAAACCGCATCGACGAGGACTTCATGAATGCACTCGAGATCGGTATGCCCCCGACGGGCGGCATCGGCTTCGGCATCGACAGACTGGTCATGCTCATGACGAACAGCCAGTCGATCCGCGATGTCATTCTCTTCCCGACACTCAAGTCGATTGACTGATTTTCGCGCAAATTCCGGTTTTTTGAATTTGTTTCAGACCGAATCCCCTTAGAGCGGCACAGACCATGTGAACTCTGAGGGGATTTGTCCGTAAGGCACCTTATGATGCCGCATATGATCTCCCCGAAAAGGAAGTAGCAGCTGTGAAAACAATCAATATTGCTCCCAAAATCGAAAAAGCCGGCTATCTCGTTGTCGGTATCATCGCCGCAATGGCTTCATTGTTTCTGTCCGTCGTCAGCCTGATGCATACGACCGTCGTCGATGATGTCAAAGAGGGCGAGGGCGTGATGTCCGTTGTCTACAATATCCCCGAACGGCTCGAATGCGTCTACTATCTGAATGATAATTTTATTCTGAATCTGCTGATTCTTGCAGTCCTGCTGCTGGATGCATTTCTGCTGATCCGGCACTGCAAAAAAATCAAACTGCGGACAATCTGCATCGGACTGTTTCTCTGGACATTCGCACTCGGTATCTTCTGGGTGCTGTCATCGCAGTGCGCACCGACTGAGGATTCGGCAACCGTTACCAATGCATCGGTCGCGTTTGCGCAGAATGATTATGCGGTGCTGTCCGATATCCGGTATTTCAATGAATATCCGTTCCAGCTCGGATATGTCTTCTTCAATGAGATAATCCTGCGCTTTGCCGGATTGTTCCGTAAGCCGGATACACTGATCATTCTCGAAGTGCTGAATGCCGCATTCCTCGGCGTGATTCATCTGTTCCTCGTACTGATTACCGAGAAGCTGCTCCATGACCGCCGCGTCACGGCGCTGGCTGCGGTTCTGCTCGCGCTGAGCACGGCGCCGCTCATCAGCTGCTCGTTTGTCTACGGTATCTATCCCGGCATGATGTTCGCGGTCATTGCGATGTACTGCGAAATCTGCTATCTCTTGGACAATAAGCTGCCTTATGCGGTCATTGCAGCGTTGAGCATCACGCTCGCCGTTATGGTCAAGCCGAACTATATGATCTGGATGATCGCCATGCTGCTGATCGCGGCAGTCTGTATGCTGAAACGGAAAAAGTATCTGCGGGACGGCATCTATATCGTACTGACCGCGGTGCTTGCATGCAGCATCCAGCCGCTTGTCATCCGCGGATACGAGAAGGCAAGCGGCGTCGATATCAAGGGAACCGTCCCCTATATCGGCTGGATTGCCATGGGTATCAATGAAACCGACCTCGCGCCCGGCTGGTACAATGTGCGCTATACAATCGGACTCATCGAAGAAGCGGACTTTAACGAGGAGGTCGCCAAGGAACGCGGCTGGGAGCTCGTCCGCGAGCGCGTGGACTTCCTGCTGCATCATCCGCAGTATACCAGCGATTTCTTCTATCTCAAAAACGTGTCCCAGTGGAACGATACCGCATATGAGTCGATCTGGAACAACACTGTCCGCGGACAGTATAAGGACAAGGGCAAATTTGCCGTGTGGGTCTGCGGCGAGGGCAAATCAACCGTCAAGAAGATCATGGACCTCTTTGCGCAGCTCGTGTTCTTCGGGTTCTTCATCGGATGCATCCGGCTGCTGCGCGAAAAGAATTTCATGCTGACGCCGCTGCCCGTCGTGTTCATCGGCGGATTCCTCTATCATATGATTTCCGAGGGCAAATCGCAGTATGTGCTGCCGTATTTCATCGCCATGACCGGCTTTGCCGCTGCCGGTATTGTCTGGCTCGGCGACCTCTTTGTCCGGCGCCTCAAACCCGATCATCTGCTCTACGGCGCACTCGGCGGCAGTCAGTTCCTCCTCGAACCCGCTGCGGAATCCCATGCGGAACCCGTCAAGGCAGAAGCTGAACCCGAATCCCCTGCGAACAATGCCGAAACACCGGCAGATGCCAAACCGGATGCCCCTAAACAGCAGAAATCAGGGAATCAGAAGAATAAGAAAAAGAAGAAGCGATAAAACCAATCTCCCGAAGCGGATTCGGAACAACCCTGCACCTGACCCGTGCAGGGTTGTTTGTTCTGCACAAATCATCCGATAATATTGTGTAATAAGCTGACGTATATGCCGTTCGGGGCGTTTTTCGTCAGCCAGAGATTACATATGTGTAACTTGACATTTGCGGCGAAATAGATTATAATAAAGGAAAACAGATTTGGAGGGATGACTATGGTATTTCCTGCAACCGATGAGATTTATGAAGCCATGAAGGCACATGAGCTCAACAGCGGCATTGAGGCGCGCGAGGAATCCAGCGTTCTGCATGTCGGCATCAATACCGAGAAGACCTCTTTTGAGGCGCTCTATATCTCCAGAAGCGAGAGAAACGATGTCGCAATGCGCATCTATAATCTCATCAAGTTTCCGCCCGATAAGCTCGAACAGATGCTCGATGCTGTCAATGCGGCGAATCTGCGCTTCCGGTTCCTGAAATTTACCGTTGACGAGCAGAACGATTCCGTCGATGCTGCCTATGATTTCACAATCGCAGGCGAAGGGCTCGGCGAGAGCGCCTATGAGCTGCTCATGCGCGCCGCCGGTATCATCGACGACTGCTATCCGGTCTTCATGGATGTGCTGAAGAGCTGATTACGAAAGGGGGAACCGCTTATGTATCCTGCCATTGAGGAAATCGTTGAAGTATTCAACGAAAAGGATGTCCATTTCAGCGTTCAGGAAAATGACGACAATAACCGCGTAATTGCGTCGGTTGTCGTGGACTATACTTCGTTTACCGTCTACTTTATCTCCAGCGACGAGACAAACGATATCTCTGTGCGCGTGCCGCACTTCGTCCGCTTTAAGGAGAAGGAGCGCCGCGATATGCTCCGCATCGCAAACCGCATGAACGATAAATACCGCTTCTGCAAGTTCACGGTCAATGACGAATCCGAGGCTGTCACAATCGAATATGATTTCGCCGAGAAAACCGAGAATATCGGTGAGGCTGTCGAGGAGCTTTTCCGCAGACTCATGCAGATCGCCGAGGAAGCCTATCCGGAATTCATGCGCGCAATCTGGGGCAAGCCGGAAACTGCTGCTGAGCCGCAGAATCTCGGCAATATCGTGTTCCACGATTTCGAGGTCTGAATCAACTGAATCAAACAGAAACAGGACACTTTTGATGCACTGCACCGGAAGTGTCCTGTTTTTTTCTGTTCAGCGGCGGTCGGCATCCCCTGCCGAAACCATGCAGCACATGGTTGTGACACCGACGATGCCGCCCGTCAGGCAGCCGACGATGAATCCGAGCATCCTGCTCACCTCCCCTGTCTTTTTTGATTCTCATATGCAATATGCCCGAATATGCAGTTTTTATGCAGCGGCACAGATTTTACTGAGTATTTCGGCGAATCAGATGCGTCTAAGAACGGAATACAATAAAAATCTGATGCGGACTGTAACCTTTTCCGCAAAAAGGCGGTCTTATATTACGAGGGCTATGACAGCGTTTCGACACATGCATCATAAAAAATACTTTTCTCAGCTTACTTTTTGCGCGATAATATGCTATAAGGCGGCAGTGCCGCCCTCCATTGATCTAAAGCACTCAGGCAGAATACATGCATCATAAAAAACACTTTTCTCAGCTTACTTTTTGCGCGATAATATGCTATAAGGCGGCAGTGCCGCCCTCCATTGATCTAAAGCACTCAGGCAGAATACATGCATCATAAAAAAACAC
>JAEEGL013262864.1_pt1 | contig 23958 bp, 24 predicted proteins | sample 9134231 | NCBI WGS metagenome assembly JAEEGL01 (sample SAMN16246548, study PRJNA631951) | gut metagenome | biome: gut microbiome; feature: rumen; material: fiber-attached | host: Bos | place: Iran: Karaj | collected 2018-10
CCAAGCGCAACGCCGACTACGATGCCGACCGCCGGTACCTGGGCCTGGAAAAGATTCCCGCCGACATACGGTTCGAGTTCAAACGATAACCGTTCTTTTCTTTCTGCCAGCCCCGGTACCTTGTGTGCCGGGGCTCTTTGGTGTAATCTGCCGGGGCCCGGTTGCGATTATTTTTTACCGAAAAGAATTGCGGAGCCGCCCAGGTACATCAGCACTGTCCACACTGTGACGTTAGCTAGGATGATGGTGACGTCATACTGCGGAGTAAAGCCGCACTTGGAGGCGGTATTGACGATCAGGAGAACCTTACCCTTGTTTGCCTTTCAATTGCAGGATGATATCGTCCAACATCGTAAACAGCCCCGGGACGGTTTCGGGCGTGACGCTTTCGCAAAGGATGGCACTGCCGACGGTTTCAGGGACACTCATCAGTTTGGTCTGCAGCCCGTGCCCTTTCCGGGTGAGCCGGACAATCATCTGGCGGGCGTCTTTTTTACCCTGGCTGCGGGTCACAATACCTTCGGCCTCCATCCGCTTGAGGAGGGGAGTGACGGTGTTGGTCTCCAGCATCAGCCGCTTGGCGATGTCGTTTACCGGCTGCGCATCCTTCTCCCAAAGTGTCATCAGGACAAGATACTGCGGGTACGTCAATCCGTGTTGCGCCAGCAGCGGGTGGTACGCCTGCGTGATCAGGCGCGAGGCGGTGTAAAGCCTGAAGCAGAGCTGGTTGTCGAGTTTGAAACGCCCGTCCATTACAGCATCTCCTCAATATCCTTCTCGAAAGAGGCGGGCTCGGCGACAGGGGCGAAACGCTTGACGACAGTTCCGTCGCGGTTGATAAGGAACTTGGTGAAGTTCCAAAGGATATCGCTGTCCTTCTCCACGCTCTTGCTGAGTCCCTTCAGCAGTGTCTTTGTAGCCTTGGCCTTGAGGCCCTTGTATTCCTCGGACGGAGCGACAGACTTCAGGTAGGTGAAGACGGGATCCTCGTTCGGCCCGTTCACTTCAATCTTTTTCATCAGAGGGAAAGTGACACCGTGGTTGATGCGACAGAACTCGGCAATCTGCTCGTCGCTGCCCGGCTCCTGGTGCGCGAACTGGTCGCAGGGGAAACCGATAATCATCAGACCTTGGTCCTTATACTTTTGATAGAGGGCTTCCAGGCCGTCATACTGGGGAGTAAAACCGCACTTGGATGCTGTATTAACAATGAGGAGGACCTTGCCTTCATACTGCGCCAGGTTCACCTCTGCACCCTTGTTACTCAGGGCCTTGTAATCGTAAATCTTTGCCATATTTCTATTATTTATATCGTGTGCGATGCAAATATACAACAATTATTTTATATCGCAAACGATATTTTAAAATAATAGGCAATACCGTTGTCTTCGTGGCGATGGAAAGAAGGAATCAAGTTTACAAAAAGTTCTCTCAGCAGGACTTTATGTAAGCCAGGATCAGGTCGGCAAGTTCTTCCTCAGTGTGACCGTCTGCGTTGAGGCAAAGGTCGTAATTGCGAGCATCATAGCGGCTTACCCCGGCGAAACGCTGGATGTAGTTTTCGCGCGCCTTGTCGATTTTCCCGATGACTGACTGCGCATCTTCCTTGGAAAGACTCTGCTTGTGCATCACCCTTTCAATCCTGTTGGGCAGGGATGCCGAGATGAACACGTCGAGCTTATTGGGACAGTCCTTTAGAACAAAGAAACCAGAGCGGCCGGCAACCACGCACGGGCCGAGCTGGGTGAAGCTCTTCAGAATCTCGCTTTCAGCCTTGAAAATATCTTCTGTGGTAACCTCGACACGGAATTCCCGGGAATACTCGGGGTCGATTCCCAGCGCCGAAGCCGAAGGCATCGGAGTCACCTTTTCAAAGAAATCGGCAAACCAGCTTTTCTTTTCGCCTTTAAGTTTTTCGATCCGGCTGGCGCTCAAGCCGAATTGCTTCTCGAGTGACTCAAGGAGCTGTTTGTCGCAGTAGCGGACATTGAGTTTTTCGGCAAGAATGCGCCCGACGGTATGTCCTCCTGAACCTACCTCACGGCTGATAGTAATTACAAAGGGTTCTTGTGTGTTCATATTATGTGCATCGATTCAAACAAAGGTACGCATTTTTTCTTAAAACAGCGCAGGTACGATATCCGCAATATCTTTCATCCTGTCCCTGAAAATGATGGCTCCGGTTTCTCCATCGATGATTAGCATGGTCGGGATGCCGTGGAGGGCATACTCCGTCCACATGCTTTTGTCATTTCTGCCGGGATGAGTATCACGTACATTTATCCAGTTCATTCCACTTTCCGGGAGGAAGTTCTTCCAATTCTTCTCTGATACGTCTTCCGAAACGGAATAAATCTCAAGGCCTTTTACGGTGCAATATTCGGGCAGTGACTGGCAGGATCCGAGGCCAATAAGCACCATGAACAGGAATTAGATGATGTGACTCTTCTTCATAAGATTTCAATTAATCCAACTCTCAAAGATAATGTTTTTCGGCCACTTCATCATCATGATGGTTACTTGTGAGCAAAAATGAGTAAATTTGAGACATGGAATACCTGTCAAAGCAAAAATATGACGAGATTGCATCCGAATTGAAGCATCTTATCGAAGAGGTTTACCCCAAGGTGACGGACGACCTCGCAGAGGCTGCCGCCCAGGGGGACCGGAGCGATAATGCGGGATACCGTGAGGCAAGGCGCATCCAGGCGAAGACCATAAGCCGTATACGTTTCCTGCAGAAGATACTGGAGCATTCGCGCGTGATCAACCCGGACGTCCTCCCCACGGACAGGGTTAGCCTTCTGAGCCGGGTCGAATTCACGAACCTCTCGACAAATACACGTATGACATTCAAGATAGTCAGTCCCCATGAGATGGACCTCGAGGCTGGCAAGATTTCACTGAAATCCCCGATAGGCGCCGCCCTGATGGGCAGGAAGGTCGGAGAGATCGCCGAGGCACAGGTCCCCTCCGGAACCCTGCGGCTGAGAATCGAAAGCATCACCCTTGACTGAGGTCTCGGCACGCACCGGAAAGTTCGCGCTCCGGCATCTGAAGTATGACAACTTCGAGTTCGGCGGCAAGGCCGAATTGACGCTTGTGTTTGATTGACGGGCGATCACACCAGCGAAACCGGCTCCACGTGATGGAGGAAGGCTTCGGCGGCGCTGCAGCGGCACTCGATGCCGCGGAAGCGCTCCATCGGACCGTGCCAGTGCTCCATCACTTCGTGCAGATTCTGGCTCTCGTGGCAATAGCAGGCCTTGTACTTCCGGTCCAGCGTGGCGGAGATGTCCACCCAGTCGGACGGATGGAACATTTGCGTCTGCGTGCCGCTCATTACTTCGAAATAATATAGTTCGAAACAACGGTCAAGTCGTCTCCAGGCATCAAGAACCAGTAGTCCGCAGATGGCGTGGTCCCTGTGGCCGTCTATGGGCCAGTGGGTGATCACCACGTCCGGTTTCTCTCGTTCCAGCATTTCCCGCATTTCGATGTAGCGGTCACGGTTGATTTCGGTACTGCCGTCAATCTGGCTCATGAACAGGGGCCTGGCTTTCGTTACGGCGCAGGCGGTCCTGGCCTCCGCCTCGCGAATCGCCGCCGCCTCTTCGTGGCTCTTGCCGCGGATGCCGGCCTCGCCGCGGGTGAGATAGACGCTCACCACTTCGTGTCCGGCGTCGGAAAGCAGGCACATCGTGCCGCCGGCTGCGGTCTCCGGATCGTCGGGGTGTGCCCCGATGACAAGGATCTTCTTCCGGTCTTTTGACAGGACCGGTTTGACTGAGGACTCTGCTGACAGGTTCAACGGAATACCGCCCAGAATCGTTATCGCCGCCGCACTTCCGGTGGCTTTCAACATCGATCGTCTATTCATACAAAAGAAAGCCCGCAAAGATAACATGCTGATTATAAATTACTTATACAAGGGGCCTGCGGTCAAAAGGGAGCAGGCCCCAGAAGCTAATGCTTGATAATCAGCTAATTAACTTTGCGGAAACTCTACTTCTTGAAGAGCTTTTTGATCTGGTTCCAGACCCAGAGAAGGACGACGGCGCCGATGAGGGCGCTGACGATCTGGCCGTACCACTGTGACCAGAAGGATCCGCCGGCGCCGATGAGGCCGAGCAGCCAGCCGCCGACAACGCCGCCGAGGAGGCCGATGATGATGTTCCAGATGAGGCCGCCTTTGTCTTTAATCACAAAGAAGCCGGCGAGCCAGCCAGCGATGGCTCCGAAGAGCAGGGTAAGGAGGATATTCATAACTTGAACGATTAATGAAACTTATACGGTTTACGCAAATATAAAAACTTTTTCGACGAATCCGAGGCCTGCGGATCTCAATTGCCATTTATCTGGCGGCGATACATTCAATCTCCACCATCGCGCCTTTGGGGAGGGTCTTGACCGCGACTGCGCTGCGGGCGGGATAGGGCGCGTCGAAGAACTGGGCGTAGACTTCGTTCATGGCTGCGAAGTCTGCCATGTCGGCAAGGAAGACAGTTGTCTTTACGACATTCTTCAAGTCGAGGCCGGCAGCCTGGAGAATTGCGCGTGCGTTGAGGAGGGACTGGCGGGTCTGATCCTTGACACCGCCTTCCGGGAAGGCTCCGGTTGAGGGATCTATCGGGAGCTGTCCGGAAACGAAGACGATACCGGCCATGGAATCTATGGCCTGGCTGTAGGGGCCGATGGCCGCCGGGGCTTTTTCTGAGTGAATTGCTTGCATTTTCATCTGGTTTGTACAAATATAGGGAATAGTCAGTTAAAAACGACTAAATTTGCAGTAAAACAATTGCCATGAAAATAATTGCCGCATTCGATTCTTTCAAGGGGTGCCTGTCTTCGCAGGAAGTGGCCGCCGTTGTCCGGCGGGCAGTTGAAGATATGCTCCCGGATGCGGAAGTCGTTGAACTTTCGGTTGCCGATGGGGGAGAAGGGACGCTGGATGCGGTGACGCGCACGCTTGGCGGACGGTTCATGACCGCCGTCGTCTCCGACCCCCTGGGGCGTCCGACCGTGGCCCGGTACGGTGTTGCCGGCAACCTGGGGATTGTAGAGGTCTCCCAGGCCTGCGGCCTCACCTTGCTGAAGGATGATGAACGCAACCCCCTGCTGACCACGTCCCGCGGCGTCGGTGAACTGATTCTCGACGCGATTGCCAATGGCTGCGAACGATTCATAGTGGGACTTGGAGGCAGTGCCACTAACGATGGCGGCAGGGGGATGATCGAAGTGGACGGCTTCCTCGATAAGGCGCGGAAATGTACTTTCACCGTTGCCTGCGACGTAGACAATCCTTTCATCGGCCCTCAGGGTGCCAGCCGTGTGTTCGCCCCGCAGAAAGGTGCGGGCATGGAAGATGTTGAAGTTCTTGAGCGGCGCCTTGCCGAATACGCAAAAGTCATCCTGTCCGATACCGGAATGGATGTGAGGAGCATGTCCGGAGCAGGTGCTGCAGGCGGGCTCGGTGGCGCATTCGCCGCATACCTCGGTGCCGAACTTCGGCCCGGCATTGAGATGGTGCTGGACGCCGTCGGCTTCGACACTCTGCTGGAAGGCGCCGACCTGGTCCTTACCGGCGAAGGCTGCTCCGATGCGCAGACGGCACGGGGGAAGGCTCCGGCCGGAGTTCTGGCACACGCCCGAAAGAAGGGCGTCCCGGTCGTTCTCGTGTCGGGAGCGATCAGCCGCTGCCCGGAACTGGATGCCATGGGCTTCGCCTCGATGCGGGCCGTCAGCCCGGATGGTATGCCCCTGGACGAGGCAATGAACCCTGTTACGGCCCGGAATAATCTATACGGAACTGTCAGGTCGATCTTGAAAACACTGGCTTGAGTAAAAAAACGGGCGTGGGAAGCAGCGATAGATAAAATAAAAGAGTTATATTTACACGAATAAACCAATAGCCATGAACACTAAAGAAAAATTCGTCGTCACCATCAACCGTGAACTGGGTAGCGGTGGCCGTACCGTAGGCGAGAAGGTCGCCGCGAAACTGGGCGTTTCCTTTTACGACAAAGCCGTCATAAAGTCCCTGACAGCAAAATATCACCTCAGCACCGAGGCGATAGAGAACCTTAAAGGCCTCAAGCATGACTGGTGGAGCGACTTCAAGCGTACTTTGGGCATGGGCCTTGCAATGGGCAATCCTGTGGAATACTATATCCCTGTTGCAGGCGACGAGCCTTACCTGCTCACTGCCGACGATGTTTTCGAGACCGAATGTGAGATCCTCAAGGGCATTGCAGCCGAGGAGTCGTGCGTCATTGCCGGCCGCCTGGGCTTCTTCCTGATGAAAGACCACCCCAACCATATCAGCGTCCTGATTCAGGCACCGAAGGATTACCGTATTGCCCGCGTCATGGAAAAACAGGGCCTTAGCCGTGAAGAGGCGGAGAAAGCAATCGACAAAGTGGATAAGCTGCGCGAGAACTACGTAAAGCATTACGCAGACACATCCCGTTACGACGCCCGCAATTACGACCTTGTCATCAATTCCGCAGGCAAGACCGAAGACGAGATAGCTTCTTTAATCCTCAGTTACATGCAAGAATAAGCGTAGCTTTGCATTTAACTGTAAAAGTTAATTATGAAAGCGCGCATCATTAAGTGGTACGACATGCTGCTCGGGTCCCTGTTGGGGCTGTTGGGATTCACCAGTTGCAATATCCTTGTAAATCCCTTCATCCGCGACATGTACGGGCAGCCGACTGCCAGCTACAAGCTCGTCGGTTCCGTTACCGACGAGGCGGGAGAGCCCGTCAAGGGCATTCAGGTGACATTCCATCCGGAGCTTGGCAACAACGGTGAGGAAGTCAATTCGTGGATTGTTGACACCCTGTACTCCGACGCTTCGGGCAAATTCTCCAGGGAATTCCTGAAATACGACTGGACTAGCCTGGATAATGCGGTAGTCAGGTTCCGTGACATCGACGGCCCCGACAACGGCGGCAGCTTCAAGCCGAAGGATGTGCCCGTCAGCGCTCTCAAGGTCGACCAGACCAGGAAGGGCGACGGCAGCTGGTTCGAAGGCTATTACACAATAACCGCCGACGCGAAGCTGGAGAAAGAATAGGCGCCCAACCCAGAAGCGGCCCTGCGATGGCCTTGGACAGAGTCCAGTTGGAGTCGTCGGCCTCGATGTTCCAGTACATTGCTCCGCGAAGCCCTTTCTCCTTGACGTATTCGGCCTTGAGGCCGACGGAGATCTCGTCATCGTAGCTCAGAACCATGGTGCCGGTGGAATTCACCAGATACGGAACCTTGGCGTTGTCGTCCCAGAGCCTGGTGAAGCCGTCGTACTTGATTTCGTTGAAATCGACGCAGTCGGTGGTGAATTCTCCGCCGTTGCCGTGGCCGTAGAACGGTATGCCGAGCACTATCTTGTTGTATGGCACGCCGGCGGAATAATGTGCGGCCACGGACTCGTCGCAGCTGCGCTTTGTCTTGGAAGACTTATACAGGCCCGCATTGTGATACGGGGGCTTGCCCATGTCGTAGGTCATGATGTTCACGAAATCCATGTACGGCACGGCGCTCTTGAAGTCAACGTACTTGGCGTTTGCGGAAGAAGCCATGGTGACGAGTTTGTCCTTGCCAAGGGTTTCGCGCAGGTCCTTTACGAGCAGGGTGAAGTTCTTGGTGTCGTTGGGCGAGGAGGAAATGCCTGCCGCGGAACTGGTGGGATACTCCCAGTCCAGGTCGATGCCGTCGAGGTCGTATTTCTTCACCGCCGCAAGGCAGTTGTTGCAGAAATTCTTGCGGTGTGTGGCGTCGGCGGCCATTTCGCTGAAATTGCCTGCCTCCCATCCGCCGACGGACAACTGGACCTTCAGGTCAGGATTGCTCTTCTTGAGGGCGGCAATCTTGGCCAGACGGCTCTCGCTCTTGATGTCGAGAGACTCGAAGTCGCTCTTGATGTGGGCGAACGCATAGTTGATATGGGTCAGCAGCGACGGGTCGGGCATCGTGCTGTCCCAATAGGTTGCGTAACCGACCACGATGAAGCCCTCCCCGGCTTCCACTTCAGGAGGGGTGGTGGGTGGATTCTGGCTCGTTGTGTCGGGAGTCTCGACAGGATCCGGATCCGTTGGTGGCGGCGGAACGTCGACGTCAGGTTTGTTGCAAAGGCAGAAAAGCTGGATCAGCAGTATTGAAATAATGCAGGACATCTTTCTCATATTTGCAAAAATAAACGATAATATAATAATAATTAGCGCAATTTGCGTTGAGTCTCACACAAATTGCGCTAAAGAATTACAAAACACCAAAATAACTTATTCTTTTTCAAGGGTTGCGTCGGCGGTGATGGTGAAGTCGCCTTGATTCCAGTTGCCTTCACCTTTCCGGGTCTGGTCGACCTTGAGGGCGCTGACCGGCACGTCCTTCGGCTTGAAGCTGCCTCCGTTGTCGGGGCCGTCGATGTCACGGAACTTGACTACCGCATTGTCCAGGTCGGGCCAGTCGTATTTCAAGACATCCTTGGAAAACTTGCCCGAGGCATCGGAGTACAGAGTGTCGGTATTCCACGCATTGACTTCCTCACTGGTGTTGACAAGCTCCGGATGGAACGATACCTGAATGCCCTTGACGGGCTTTCCGGCTTCGTCGGTGACCGTGCCTATCAACTTGTATTTGGCGTTGGGTTGTCCGTACTCGACGCGCATTATGGGGCCGAAGATATCGCAGCTGGAGAATCCCAGCGCTCCCAGCAGGGCTCCGAGGAAGAGGTTGTACCACTTTATGATTCGTGCTTTCATAATTAACTTTTGAAGTTAAATGCAAAACTACTGAAAATCTTGCATGATTGCTTCCGCCAACGGAACAAAACTGTATCCAAGGGCGGTGAGGCCGTCCATCATTTCGCCCAGGCGGTTGTAGAATTTGTCGGTGCGCTCCGCCTCTGTGCCCAGGTGTACCAGCAGGATGTGGCCGTTCAGGCCCTCGCGCTTCTCCACTTCGAATACCCGCTGCATGATCATGTCGCTGGAGTAGTAACGTTTCATGGACGGGGTGGTGTAGTCGCCGTTGGTGAGCGTGCCGCCGGTGAGATTCACCATCTGCAGTCCCATTTCACGTGCCCAGGATGCGGTCAGGGCATTGTAATGCTCGTACGGAGGGATGAAGAAACGGGGGTGTCCGGGCACGCCGGCTTCCGCCATGACGGCGTAGCTTCGGACCAGGTCGTCACGGAATTCTTCCCTGGATACGAAGGTGCTGTCGCGCCTGTCCCAGTCGCAGTAGAGCAGGTGTCCGTAGCTGTGGCTGCCCACGTAGTGTCCTTCGTCCACCAGGCGCCGAATTACGTCCGGGAAGAGTTCGTAGAACTCGCCGGTGAAGAAGAACGCGCCCTTGACGCCGCGCTCGCCCAGCGTACGGATTATGGTGTCTGCTCCGTCGGCCTTGTCGGCGGCGGTGAACACCAGGCTGATGCGCTTCTGCGAGGGGTCGGTGCGCACGATGCAGCCGTCGCGGTAGACGTTGCGGTCGGCGCTGCTCCTGCGGGAGAGGGATTCGTAATACGACAGGGGGAAGGTGAGCGACGCGGTGCCGTCCATCGTGGGCTCGTTGGTGGAGTAATCGTGGGTGCAGTCGTGGTAGACCTTCCGTCCGGGCTGGAATAAGGCGTAGTCGTTGCCTCCGTCAAGATGCACTCCGCTCAGGCTGCCGAAGATGGTCTCGTAGACCGGTCCGTCCACCAGGCCGCCGGTGGTGTTGCCAACCTTTTCGTTTATCATAAACGAGTGAGGTTCAGTTGGATATACTCCGCCCAGCGGCAGCTCTACTATCATGCTCACGCCCCAGGGGTTGCAGCCCAGGAGCCAGTCGCGCAGGGCGCCTTCCATCTCTTCGAAACGTCTGTCGCCGGTAATCTCGCGGTAGAGTATGCACTGGGTAAGCATGGCTGCGGTGAGGTTGTTGGAGCACCAGATGCCGGGGATGCCGTTGAGGAACGGATCGCCCTGGGCCTTCTTCCAGACGCCCTTGATGCCGCGGCGCAGGTAGCGGATGAACTGCCGGCGGGCCGGGCCGCGGGAGGCCTGGGCCACACGCACGTGCCCCATGTTCATGAACGGGTACCACTGGTAGTGGCGTGCAGTGTCGGCTCCCATCCAGGGGGTGACGGGCTCCTGACGTCCGAACGAGCGCGCCGCTTTCAGGAACCTGCGGCTGCCGCTGCGCCGGTAGAGTTCCACCGCCGCGAGCTCCATGTCGTCGGTCCAGTTGCACTCTTCGTATATGTACGGTGATACGATGGATGCCGTCTGGCAGATGCCGGGCTTGTCGAGGCCCGCCTGGTACGCGGCTTCGGCCTTGGCATCGATGCGCTCTGCAAGTTCCGGGTACCAGGGACGCAGCACCTGCGCGCCGAAGGCGAATGCGGAGGCGAACTTGCCGGTGGTGGATGCGATGCCCGTGGTCTCGTTCATGCGGCCCGTCTTGATGCCGCGAGGCTGCGGCTCACCGCTGCAGAAGTACACCGGGCGTCCGTTGCCGGGGCCCCATCCGTAATCGGCCGGGTCGTTCTTGGGCAGGCGCATGCCCACGTGGTCGCGGTCGTCGGCGATCTGGTTGTAGTACTCTCCGGGAGCCGGATTCATGCGGTCCAGCCAGTCGAGGCCCCAGCGTATCTCGTCCACTATGTCAGGGATGCCGTTCGGGCCGCGCTCGCCCATGGTTCCGTAGTTGTCCGGGAAGCATTCGGGATGCTGCTCGTATGCGAAGAGCATCTGGTAGATGGCGTTGGCGGAGGTGGTGGTGTACTGCAGGCAGTCGGAGGCGTCGTGCCAGCCGCCGGTGACGTCGATGTGCTCGCCGTCCCGCGTGGGATGCCCCGTGATGTAGGCGTCCTTGACGTGGCAGCTGTCGCCCAGGAAGGCGTTCCAACCGCAACGCTGCTGGCGCATGTAGTTGAGTACGAAATCGGCGGCTCCGTCGTAGACGTGGCTGCCGACGGGGAACACTTCGGATTCGATGCCGCAGAAGCGGATTCGGTAAGCACCTTCGGCGCTCAGGCCGCTGAACGGCAGGCGGAATGTGGATTTCATCTGCCCCATGGGGCCGGTGGGCTTGGCCTTTCCGGTATAAACTACCTCGCCGCTGAAAACGTCGAGCACCTCGAAACCGCCTCCTGGCAGTTCTTCGGTGCTCATCGCTACAGCGACCTTGGTGCTTGAGGGCAGGTAGCCCAGCTGGTTGGTGCGTATCCAACCGGTGAGGGCAAGCAGGATCGCCAGGTATTTCATAGGCTTAACGTTCGAACCAGACCAGACACTTGCGGCAGAGTTCCGAAATGGCCTCCCAGTCGCCCTTTTCGAGCAAATCCTTGGGGAAGAGCTTGGAGCCCATGCCAACAGCGGTTACGCCGCTGGCGGCCCAGGCCTTGAGGTTGTCTTCCGCCGGCTCAACGGCTCCCGTGCACATAATCATTGCCCAGGGGAGGGGAGCGAGGATGTTCTTTACGAAAGCGGGGCCTCCGACCGTGCCGGCGGGGAACACCTTCACCAGGTCGCATCCCAGTTCCATTGCGCGCACTATTTCACTTACGGTGCCGCATCCGGGGGAGTAGGGGACGCCGCGGCGGTTGCACAGCGGAGCGACCTCTTCCACCAGGCAGGGAGATACGAGGAAATCGGCGCCCGTCTGGATGTAGAGGGCTGCCGTGGGGGCATCGAGTATCGTTCCTGCGCCAAGGGCCATCTCAGGGCACTCCTTGCGCACGAATGACAGGAGCTCTTCAAACACCCTGTGGGCTCCGTCGCCGCGGTTGGTGAACTCGAAGGCGCGGATTCCGCCGTTGTAGCAGGCCTTGAGCACGTGCTTGGCGAGCTGAACGTCGGAGCTGTAAAACACCGGGACTATGCCCGTTGAGCGGATAATACCGATGGTATCGATTTTCTTGAACTTGCTCATGGGAACTTATTTCAGAATGGACTCTATCGGGATACGCGTCCGGAGCCGCCGCCTTTCATGAGGCTTTCGACCTCGGCCACGGTTGCGCGGTTGTAGTCGCCTATGATCGTATGCTTGAGGGCCGATGCGGCAGCGGCGAACTCGATTGCCTCCTGGTCGGTGGAATATGTGAGCAGGCCATAGAGCAGGCCGCCCATGAAGGAGTCGCCTCCGCCCACGCGGTCGACTATGTGGGTGATGTCGTAACGGCGGCTCTGCCAGAGGGTCTTGCCGTCGTAAAGCACTCCGCCCCAGGTGTTGTGGTTGGCGTTGATCGAGCCGCGAAGGGTAATGGCCACCTTCTTGCAGCGGGGGAAGCGTTCCATCAGCTGTCGGCATACGCTTTCGAAGCGGGTCTGGTCGATTTCTCCGCCTGTCTTTTCGGCGTCGAAGCCTTCCGGTTTGATGCCGAATTCCTTCTCGGCGTCCTCTTCGTTCCCCAGAATCAGGTCGCAACCCTCCACAAGTGAGGGCATGACTTCGGCTGCGGTTTTGCCGTATTTCCAGAGTTTCTTGCGGTAGTTGAGGTCGCAGCTGACCTTGACGCCCAGGCGGTTGGCTGCCTTGATGGCTTCCAGGCAGGCGTCTGCGGCGCCCTGGCTGAGTGCGGGGGTGATTCCGGTCCAGTGGAACCAGTCGGCGCCTTCGAGCACCTTGTCCCAGTCCACCATGCCGGGCTGGATCTCGGAGATCGCGCTGTGGGCGCGGTCGTAAATCACCTTGCTGCCGCGTGCGACGGCGCCGGTTTCGAGATAATAGATGCCGACGCGGTCGCCGCCGTAAACGATGCCTGAGGTGTCTACTCCGAGGCCGCGAAGCTCGGCGACACACATGTCGGCGATGTCGTTCTTGGGGAGGCGGGTGATGAAACGGGCGTCGACGCCGTAGTTGGCGAGGGAGACGGCCACGTTGGCCTCACCGCCTCCGAAGGTGGCGTCGAACTGGCGGGCCTGCGAGAAACGCAGATACCCGGGTGTGGAGAGGCGAAGCATCACTTCGCCGAAGGTTACTACTTTTGACATATCGTGTTTCTGATTGATGACGAGCGTATTTGGAGTTCCATAGGGATGACGGTGGTGTCGGTGCGACCCTCCAGGAAAGCCCGGGCCGCCTCGCGTCCCATCTCGTATGGGTTCTGGCCGAGGGAAGTCAGGGCGGGGGTCATGAGTGAGGTAAAAAACTCGTTGGCCGTGCCTACGATTCCGAAATCCTCGGGGATGCGCACTCCCTTTTCCTGCAGGGCCTCCACCGCACCGAGGGCGCAGAAGTCGCCGCAGCAGTAAAGGGCGTCGCAGCCTGCTTCCAGAGCTTTGAGGGCGGCCTCGCGCCCCGTCTCGCGGACTATGGCGTTTTCGTAAACGATGTCCGGATTGAAGGGGATGCCTGCGCTCTCGATTGCAAGACGGTAGCCTGCAAGGCGCTCGACATAGGCCTGAGAGGTCATGAATCCGGCGATGGTGCCGATTTTCCTGTAGCCGGATTCGATCAGGTGCTTAGTCGCCTTGAAGGCCCCTTCGCAGTTGGCTCCCACCACTTTTGCTCCTGGGTAATCGAAGAAAACGCGGTCGTACTGCACCAGGGGAATGTTGCCGAGTGCTGCAAGATGCTTGCTGTCGCGCGCCTCGATGGCATGAGACAGCAACACCCCGGCCACCTGATGGTTGCGGAGCGTCCGCAGGACTTTTATTTCGACGTCGAGCTTTTCCATCGTCTGGCAGATCATGACGTTGTAACCGGCTTCGTTGAGAATGGATTCAGCGCCGCTGATTACGTTGGCGAAGAACTGCCTGTGGATGCGCGGAACTACTATTCCCACGATATCGGAGCGGCGCTTGCGGAGGTTGGCGGCCATGATGTTGCGCTGATATCCCATTTCTTCGGCCTTGCGCAGCACCGCCACGCGGGTGTCTTCCTTTACCCGCGGGCTTCCGGCAAGAGCCCTGGATACAGTTGAGGGAGTGATTCCGAGGGCTTCCGCTATATCGGTTATCGTGACCATAGCGAATGCAAATATATAAAAATTTGGGAATTTGTGCAAACGTTTGTATATTTGTCTCCGTTAAATCTGAAAAAGTATGTCCGTTACCAATCTTTTTTCGCTTGAAGGCAAGAATGCCTGGGTCACCGGAGCCGCCTACGGAATCGGATTCGCAATTGCGAAGGCGTTCGTTCAGGCAGGTGCAAGAACCGTCATTTTCAACACCTCGAACGAGGCGTCGATGCTCAAGGGCCTGGAGGCCTACAAAGAGGCCGGAATCACCAACGTACGTGGCTACGTGTGCGATGTGACCGACGAGCTGGCAGTGAAGGACCTCGTTGACCGCATCCACCGTGAGGTAGGCCAGATCGACATCCTGGTCAACAACGCAGGCATCATCAAACGCATACCCATGCACGAGATGAAGCGCGAAGAGTTCCAGAGGGTGATCGACGTTGACCTGGTGGGACCATATATCTGCTCCGCCGCCGTCGTTCCCGAAATGATGAAGCGCCGCGAGGGCAAGATCATCAACATCTGCTCCATGATGAGCGAACTCGGGCGCGAAACCGTGAGCGCATACGCTGCTGCAAAGGGTGGCCTGAAGATGCTCACTCGCAACATCTGCTCCGAGTACGGCGAATACAACATCCAGTGCAACGCCATCGGCCCCGGCTACATCGCCACGCCGCAGACCGCACCCCTGAGGGAACCGCAGGCAGACGGTTCGAAGCACCCGTTCGACAGCTTCATCTGCGCCAAGACTCCGGCAGGCCGCTGGCTCGAACCGGACGAACTCGGAGGTCCCGCAGTGTTCCTTGCTTCTCACGCATCGGATGCAGTGAACGGGCACATACTGTACGTTGACGGAGGCATTCTGGCATACATCGGCAAGCAACCCAAATAATGGAACAGGTTTTCAGTTATATCATCGGCCTCGGGGCCGCGGTGATGATGCCGATACTCTTTACGATACTCGGCGTCTGCATCGGAATCAAATTCGGCAAGGCCCTCAAGAGCGGTCTGCTGGTGGGCGTGGGATTCGTAGGCCTGAGCGTGATTACGGCATTGCTTACTTCGTCCCTCGGAGCGCCCCTCAAGAATGTTACGGAGATTTACAATCTTCAGCTGGGCATCTTCGACATGGGCTGGCCCGCTGCGGCGAGCGTCGCATACAACACCACCGTAGGCGCGTTCATTATCCCGGTGTGCCTGGGAATCAATATTCTTCTGTTGCTTGTCAAGGCGACCAAGACCATCAACATCGACCTCTGGAACTACTGGCACTACGCATTTATCGGTGCGGTGGTCTATTTTGCGTGCGACAGCATCTGGTGGGGTTTCTTTGCCGCCATCATCTGCTTTGTCGTCACGCTGATAGTCGCTGACCTCACGACTAAGAAATTCCAGAATTACTACAAGGACATGGACAGCATCTCCATACCCCATCCTTTCGTGCAGGGCTTCGTTCCTTTTGCCGAGGGGCTTAACTGGTGCATGGACAAGATTCCCGGATTCAACAAACTGGACATCGACGCCGAAGGCATGAAGAAGAAATTCGGCATTCTGGGCGAGCCGCTCTTCCTGGGAGTGCTGGTCGGCATCATTATAGGTTGTCTGGCATGCCGCAGCTGGGCTGAGCTGGTAGACGGAATTCCTTCTATACTCGGTCTCGGCATCAAGATGGGGGCTGTCATGGAGCTTATTCCGCGTATCACGTCCCTGTTCATCGAGGGCCTCAAGCCCATTGCCGAGGCCACCAAAGACCTGGTGAGCCGCAAGTTCAAGAATTCCGCCGGCATCAATATCGGCATGAGCCCGGCCTTGGTGATAGGTCATCCCACCACGCTTGTGGTGTCTCTGCTGCTCATTCCCGTTACCCTGATTCTCGCCGTTTTGCTTCCGGGTAACCAGTTCCTGCCCCTGGCTTCGCTGGCCGGTATGTTCTATGTGTTCCCGGCAGTGCTTCCGGTTACCAAGGGCAACGTGGTCAAGACTTTTGTAATAGGTCTTGTGGCACTTGCCGTCGGTCTGTATTTCGTTACCGACCTGGCGCCGTTCTTCACCCAGGCCGCCCAGGATGTGTTTGCCCGTACGGGCGACACCGCCGTGGCCATTCCCGAAGGCTTCCAGGGCGGTTCGCTCGATTTCGCCTCAAGTATCTTCTCGTGGATAATCTTCCGCTGTATCTATAATTGGAAAATCATCGGCGCCGTATTGCTGACCGGCTTTACAACTGTCATGGCAATCATTAACCGCCGCAGAATCATCAAAGCATCATATGAAAAAAATACTGACTGCAGCCCTGCTGCTTAACACAATTGCCATGAGTGCACAAACCAAGTACACAATCCAGACCGCCTGCCATCCGGAGGATGTAAAACACTACGACACCGAAACCCTCAGGGCCCGCTTCATGATGCCCGAGGTGATGGTAGCCGACGAAATCAATCTCACCTACTCCCTGTATGACCGTTTCATCTTCGGAGGCGCGGTGCCTGTGTCCGGGCCCCTGAAGCTCGAGACCATCGATCCGCTGAAGGCGTCGTTCTTCCTGGAGCGCAGGGAGCTTGGCGTGATCAACGTGGGCGGCGACGGAATCGTTAGCGTTGACGGAAAGGAGTATCTGCTGAAGTTCAAGGATGCCCTTTACGTGGGTCGTGGCTGCAAGGATGTCGTGTTCAGGAGCTGCGACGCGCGTAAACCGGCGCATTTCTATTTGAACTCCGCCACCGCGCACAAGGCGTACAAGACACAGCTGATTACCATCGAGGGGCGCAAGGGGTCGCTGAAGGCCAATTCTTTCCCTGCCGGCAAGCTGGAAGACAGCAATGACCGCGTAATCAATCAGCTGATCGTGAACAACGTGCTCGAGGAAGGCCCCTGCCAGCTTCAGATGGGCCTCACTGAGCTCAAGCCCGGAAGCGTATGGAACACCATGCCTGCCCATACCCATTCCCGCAGGATCGAAGCATATTTTTACTTCAACGTGACTCCCGGCAACATGATCTGCCATTTCATGGGCGAACCTCAGCAGGAGCGCATCGTGTGGCTCGCCAACGAGCAGGCCATCATGTCTCCGGAGTGGAGTATCCACGCCGCTGCCGGCACCTCCAATTACATGTTCATCTGGGGCATGGCCGGCGAGAACCTCGATTACGGCGACATGGACAAGATCCAGTATGTCGAGATGAGATAAGATGAAGGTATTCTCCGGACATCTTGCCCTGCTGGGGGCTGCCTTGATGGCCCTGATTGCCGGCTGCAACGAGCCGGAACCGGAGCAGCCAGTTCAGGAAGAGCTGGAGGCACCTCAGGGCGTGACCCTGGCGGATGCCGGACTGACATCCTTGAGTTTCAGCTGGTCTGCAGTTTCGGGAGCGACCGGTTATGCCTGGCGTTTGACCGAGAGCTCCACCGCCGTAGCTGACGGCATTGCCCAGCAAACCAGCGTTACTGTCGGCGACTTGAAACCCGGCACCGCTTACCGTTTTGCTGTCCGCTCCACCGACGGATCCCGGACCTCCATGTGGAGCAAGGCTCTTGACGTCTCTACGTTGGCGCCGGAGCCACCAAAGCCGGAAGGCAAGGTCCAGTGCGTTGATGCCCCCCTGGTGCTTGACTTCAAGGGCGCACCCGTGCTGGGCAGCTCGGGGCGAATTGTCATCAAGAAGAAGGACGGTACGGAGGTGGATCGAATCGACCTTGCCGACCTGGCCTCCGTGAAACTTCGCGAAGACGGCATCTACGTGCCCGCAGCTACTGTAGGCAACGATTCTAAGCTGCACAGTTTCATGGATATCCTGCCATGCGCCGGCAAGTGGCGCGCCGTTCATTGCTCGCCTCTGCGAATTAGCAGCAGCAAACTGATAATCATCCCGCATGCCGGAGTGCTGGCATTCGATACCGAATACTTTGTTACCATTGATGCGGGAGTCGTCAGCGGACATGCCGGAATTGCCGACGGCGAGTGGCCTTTTGTCACCGGCAGCGCTCCCGCTTCGGCGGCGTCGCTCAGGGTGGCGGCCGACGGCAGCGGAGACTTCTGCACCATACAGCGCGCCCTTGACTATGCTTCCGCCAGCGGGTGTGAGATTTCCGTCGCTCCGGGCACTTATACCGAGATGTTGTTCGCCCGCGACAAGGCGAACATCACCATCAAGGGCGATTCTCGTGACGGAGTGAAGATCGTGTATCCAAACAATGAGTCATATGAGACCGGCTCCGGCGGCAGTATCTCATCCAAGCCTGCACGGGGGGCGTCCATCGGCAAGAGCGGAGGCCGCAGCGTGTTCCTTGTCGAGAACTGCGACAACCTTGTGCTTCAGGACCTGACAATAGAGAACAGCTTCGGCGAGCTCAAGGGCCAGGCGGAGACGATTTATTTCAACTCCGGCAGCAATGCACACAAGCTTACTGTAGAGAACTGCTCGCTGCTCTCTTATCAGGACACTTTCCTTTGCAAGGGGCAGGTCTGGGTGCACAATTCCCTGATTGCCGGGCATTGCGATTTCGTCTGGGGTTACCCCAAGGCATGTTTGTTCGAGGACTGCGAAATCAGGTCCCGCGCTGCAGGATACATCATACAGGCACGCGTGCCTTCCGTTTCGGACAAAGGGTTCGTGTTCTTGAACTGCCGGCTCACGGCTGAGAGCGGCGTGAAGGACGGTACGATGTACCTCGCACGCTCAGCCGGCCAGGCCGACTGCTTCGACAACGTGGTCTTCGTGAACTGCAAGATGAGCCCCGCCATCGCCGCCGCCGGCTGGTACAGCAATCCGGCGCCAAACCCGGCGACGCCCACCGCCACAAGCGGCTGGCGCGAATTCGGCAGCACCGACTTCTCCGGCAACTCCGTCACCGGCGGGCGCAACGCCCTCGGGCGCGTTCTCACCGCCGACGAAGCCTCCGGCTACACATCCCGCTCCGCCGTGCTGGGGTGGTAGTGATGCTACGGAATAATACGATTACCCGACTATCCAGCGCCCCACCTTCGGGATACGCTGAATCAGGATACAGAATACTGCAGAAGCGGCGAAACTCAGAAGAGCAGTCGCCACAATTTGCACGGGGGTGGTCCAGATGCCGAGCACTCCTGCCTCGCCGATTCCAAGTGCGCCGCGCAACCATGCCGAAATGGCGCCGAGTATCACCAAATGGCACAGGTACATGCCGTAACTGGCCTTGCTGACGGGGAGAAGAACCTTCTCATAGAAGGCACCGCCGCTGCGTATCAGCCGGAATACAAGCATCCATGCAACCACCATCAGCGCCACGCCGAAGGTGTCGTTGAGCCAGGGGCCTTCCCAGACGGCGGCGAGCCCCACGGGTCCTTCTATCGGGAACTGTCCGCCGCAGTCCGCCCACACCCTGGTGAGGAAGCCGGCGTTGCAGATTCCGAAGCCGGCAAGGAACAGCGGAACCGCGATGGCCAGCGTGCGTCCGACCGTCAACTGCCCCACGAACTTCTTGAAATACAGACCCAGCAGCAGGTAGCCGATGAATCCGCTCAGATAATAGAACAGTCCGTAAGTGTTCCAGCTCGCCTCGCCCCAGAGGGGATACTTGGCGGCGTTAGGTATTCCTGACGGGCCGTAGATGACGGGAGGATTGCCGCCCGCCCACTGGCGTATGAACGGGATTACGGTTGTGAACAGGCAGATTGCGAGGAAGAACTGCAACTCGCGCTTGCCGACTTTCTCCGCCCACGACGACAGCAAAGGCATGATCAGATACAGGCCGACCAGCATGTATACGAACCATAGATGCCCTGCGGCGTAGTTGAAGTTAAGCAGTACATCCTTGAAATTCTGCACAGGCTCTCCCCAGATAAGGGCGTAAACTATGGTCCAGATGAGGAAAGGCGGAAGGATTCGGACTGCCCGCCGCTTGAAAAACTCCTTTGTAGAGTAGTGCAGAGGGAACTGCAGGTAGCTGGACGCCACCACGAAAAGTGCCACGCAGGCGCGCGGAATCACGTTCAGCACCGATACCCACAACGCGTCGGCCTTGGTAAGTATGAGCGAGCCCTCACCGCCCAGATAAAACGGCTCGCAGCTGTGCGTAGCCATCACGAGGAAGCATGCGGTAACCCGCAGCCAGTCCAGCCAGATTTCCCTGTTCTTTTCCATGTCTGCAAGATAATAAGAATCGCGGAGAAAACCTTATCGGCACCGAATCTTTCTTTTCCGGTACGCACGACATGCTTCCTTTCTCAGGAAGAGTTCGACAGAATCAAAAGCAACTACCCCCAATTCCGTAAAGATGAAACTGAAGGCACTTGGCCTGTACACCCCAAAACCGGCGTGGTCTAATTTCTACGTCCTGCCGCGAAATACACCACGGGCCTTTCTCGTGTACTTCGTAGCACTGAAAGGCCCGTTTTCAGATAATAGACGGCCACGAAATCAACGTGGATGGTCTGTAGTGTATTTCGTGACGGCGAGACCGCTCAAATTAGCGAATCTATACTTATACCTCCACCGGCTTGTACTTCGGCACGAGGCTCTTCATGATGCTCCATGCGATCAGGTAGGCAAGGCCGCAGAAGCAGAACATGATGAAGTAGCCGGCGGGCTTGCCTTCGAATCCCATGAAGCGGAAGGCGGAACCGGCATTCTCGGCATAGGTAAAGAGCTGACCTGCAACCCACTGTATGATCATCGAGCCGATACCGCCGGCCATTGCGCCGATACCGGTGATGGTGGCGACGGTGCTCTTGGGGAACATGTCACCGGTGGTGGAGAAGAGGTTGGCGCTCCAGGCCTGATGACCGGCTCCGGCAAGGCCTATCAGAATTGCCGGCCACCAGGGTGAATCGAATCTCACACCCAGCGGCTGGGCGAGCAGGGCCGCCAGCGGGAAGAACGCGAAAATAAGCATTGCCAGCATGCGTCCGGCATACGGGTGCATGCCCTTCTTGTCCACGAAAATCTTGGGCAGGTAGCCGCCGCCGATGGAGATCACCGTCACAATCAGATACAATGTGAAGATGAGCCATTGGCCGAGCGGCGACGTGGCCGGAGCGTGGAACTGGTTGCTGAAGTACGATGGTGCCCAGAACAGGAAGAACCACCACACGCCGTCGGTGAAGAACTTGCCGGCGATGAAGCTCCAGGTCTGCCTGTAGGTGAAGCACTTCAGGAACGGGATACTCTTCTCGCTTGCAACCTCGGCCTTGGCAGCCGCCTCTTCGGCGTCGTCCTGGTGGATGTATTCCAATTCCGCTTCATTCACGCGGCGCGATTTCTCGGGCTTGTCGTACATGAATGCCCAGAAGAACATGGATATGAAACCCAGTCCGGCGAGGAGGATGAACGCCAGCTCCCAGCCGAACTTGACAGCCAGCGGCGGTATCAGCAGGGGAGCCGCTAGGGCGCCCACCGATGCTCCTGCGTTGAAGATTGAGGTGGCGAAGGCGCGGTCCTTCTTGGGGAAGTACTCGGCAGTGACCTTGATGGCGGCGGGGAAGTTGCCCGCCTCGCCAAGGGCGAGTATTCCGCGGCATAGCAGGAAGAGGTAAACCGACGTGGTGGAAACCGCCAGCGCAACGTTGGATCCGGCCTCCACTGCACGCATCGCGGCGACGGAGTCGAGTCCTGCAATATGGGCGGTAGCCCAGCCGGTGGCGGCGTGGAGGCACGCGCCGGTGGACCATACGCCTATGGCGATGAGGTAGCCCTTCTTTGTCCCCATCCAGTCCACGAACTTGCCCGCAAAGAGGCAGCAGATGGCGTAGAAGATGGAGAAGAAGCTGGTGATGGTGCCGTAGTTGGCATCGGTCCAGTGGAATTCGGGCTTAATGAATTCTTCGTAGGTCAGCGACAGGACCTGCCTGTCGAGATAATTGACGGTGGTGGCCACGAACAGCAGGCTGCACAGCCACCAGCGCCAGTTGGTCATCAATTTCTTTTGAGTACTCATAATATCGACTTAACTGCTTCGCGCATACCCTTGGCCTGAATAAGCGCAAGGTCATCTGCAAGGAGGTCGGTGAGACCGGGAACAGTATTGAGGTTTTCGCCCCAGATAAACTCGTCTGCAAGCACTCCGGAGGCCACTTTGCGGACGTCGCCGCTTGCCCAGAGCTCCTTGAGCAGGGCGATGATCTTTTCGTCGTCCTGAGGCACGATTTCGTCGTCGCCGCGTTTGCCTCCCTTGTAGTAGGTGCAGATGCCGGCGAGTCCGAGAACCAGGCCCTTGGGCAGCTCACCCTTGCGCTCGAGATAGGTCTTGAGGCCGGGAAGGTCGCGGGTCTTGAATTTGGGGAAGGAATTCAGCATGATGGAAGTGACGAAGTGCTTCACGAAGGGGTTGCGGAAGCGCTCCAGCACGTCGCCGGCGAACTTCTCGAGCTCTTCCTTGGGCAGGTTGAGCGTGGGCAGCAGTTCGTCGTACATCACCTTCTTTACGAAGGCTCCTATCTCAGGATCCTCGCAGCACTCCTTGACGGTATTGAGGCCGCTGAGGTAGCCGACGGGCGACAGCACCGTGTGGGGACCGTTGAGCAGGGTGACCTTGCGCTCGTGATAGGGTGCCTCGGAGGGAACGAAGAGCACGTTCAGGCCCGCCTTGTCGGCAGGGAACTCCTCTGCTACGCAGGCGGGAGCCTCGATAACCCAGAGATGGAAGATCTCGGCCTTGTCGAGCAGATGGTCGTCGTAACCAGCCCTCTCGCAGAGCTGGGCAGCGGTGTCGCGGGGATATCCGGGAACGATGCGGTCAACCAGCGTGCTGTACACCCCGCAGGCTTCTTCGAACCAGGCGCGGAAGGCCTCCGGGAGCTGCCACAGGTCGATGTACTGGCGTATGCATTCCTTGAGGTGCTTGCCGTTTTCGAATATCAGCTCGCACGGGAAGATGATGAGCCCCTTGTCCTTGGCTCCCTTGAAATACTCCCAGCGGTGATACAGCAGCTGGGTGAGCTTTCCTGGGTAGGACGATGCGGGGGCGTCGTCAAGCTTGCACGCAGGGTCGAAGGCGATTCCGGCTTCGGTGGTGTTGGAAATCACGAAGCGGATTTCGGGCTGCTCGGCGAGTTTGAGATACTCGTCAAACTGAATGTAAGGGTTGAGGCCGCGGCTGATCACGTCGATGAGGTCGACACTGTCGATAGCCTCCCCGTTAAGGAGGCCCTGAAGATTGAGGTGATAGAGGCCGTCCTGCTCGTTGAGCCACTCGACCATACCCTTCTCGATAGGCTGCACAACGACTACGGAGCCGTTGAAATCGGTCTTCTGGTTGGTCTTCCAGATAATCCATTCGATAAAGGCGCGAAGGAAGTTGCCCTCGCCGAACTGAATCACTTTTTCTGTGTAGCGCTTTGCCTGGGGCGCAGAGGTTCTGTTTAATCTTTCCATATGATAATGCTTTGGTTATTCAGTTTCATTTACTATGACCAGCAGCAGTGCCTGCTCTTTGTTGTCCTGCTTGATGGTGTATTTGGCTCCCTTGGTCAGCTGCAGTTCGCCGGAGTCGCCAAGAGAGTCGTAAGGAGTATCGAACACAGTAGGCTCTCCGCCTTCCGCGAATATCTGGATGCGGGCGCTGGTGTCGCCGCTCTTCCTTCTGATGAAGTAGAAGCGTACGCTGCTGTTGAGCGTGGCGGAGGTAGTGAAGGTGACGGCGCCGGTGCTGTTCATTTTCACGCCCTTGCTGGAAGTGTATCCGCCTATGCTCCAGGGGTTGAAAGCCTGGTTGTAGTCGCTGCTGAGGTCGGTCTTGGCAGTGGCGGTGAAGTAGTTGCCTGGCTTGCCGTCGGTAAGGTTCACTGCCGAGTTGGACGAGTCGTAGTAGAATACGTGCACGTGATTTCCTCCCTCCTGCTCTCCGCCCGGATTGCCTCCGGGATTGTCGCCCGGATCTTCGCCGTTGCCGGGATCGGGATCGACAGGATCGTCTCCGGTGCCGTTGAATTCGCTTATGCCGCCGTTATCTGCCGCTACCGGGGCCTCCGTCCAGCCGAGCTTGCCGTAGCCGGCACCGGCCTTCACCACCTCGGGTACGTCGGCGGCCGCCGTGAC
>JAEEGL010104547.1_pt1 | contig 23957 bp, 1 predicted proteins | sample 9134231 | NCBI WGS metagenome assembly JAEEGL01 (sample SAMN16246548, study PRJNA631951) | gut metagenome | biome: gut microbiome; feature: rumen; material: fiber-attached | host: Bos | place: Iran: Karaj | collected 2018-10
AGATATGGTGGAAGATTTGTTTGGTGCTCTCGAAACAAGAGTGTTTGCTTTGGATATTTCCAACGGAAGTTATGTAAGAAAGGGAGTAAAGTACAATGCTGTAATTACGAAAACTGCGATGCTTGAAATGAGAGATGCAGGAGATTATCCGAAAATTAACAGAGAGACCGGAGTTATGGATTCTGCTGATCCGTATATTACAAGAATAAACAATTACATAGCTGAAAATAATTTAGAGGCTACCGTACAACAAAATATTAGAGCAGAAGTTCGTAAACAATTTGAAAAACTTTTAGGCGTTTCTTCCGAACAACTTTTAACGGATGAAGCAATTGATAAAATGCTTACGGATGTTAATGTTGTTGCTTCAGATACACAAAAGAGTTGGGCAACAAAAGCATTAAATATCCTTTTCTATGATGATGACAGTGTTAATGCATTGGTGGCTAATATAAAAGATTTGAATTTGCCTAACGAAGAGGATGTTATTGCTGTTATAAACGATAAATATTATGACACTCTTAATGAAAGAATAGATAACGCCACTACAATGAATGAAGTTGATGAAATAGCCGGTATAATTGCATCATCTGCTATATTGAGTGATGCACAGAAAGAAAAACTTAATGACAGTGTAGATTGGTATAAGACCGATTTGGTTGATTTAATTGCCGGTCTTGATAATGTTGAAAAAGTAGAAAATGGTTCTTATTTGGATAAGTCAAGCGGATATTGGGTAGGTAACTCAATAGTATATCCTAAAATATTTAGATATTTGGTAACCATGAAAGATGGCAGCAGTATGTATATTTACAGATATAGTGGAGGAGAAGACAGATTCTCTATTGCTAACAAGAAACAGACTTTTGAAGATTTATCTAACATAATAAATGCTTGGCAGGCCTTATCCGGAGAAGGTTATCAGGTAGAATCAAAATTAGACAACAATAAAAATCAATATTTCACCATTACAAAAGATGGTGTTAGTGTTGATATTTATTTGTTTAATATTGATGGAAATTATATTTTTGATCTTGACAAAACAGAAGCATTATTTGATTTGTACGCAAACTTCAAATCGGACTTGGAAGGTTTGAATGATGGCTACAGCGTAAATGTAAAAACAGATGAAAACAACTATGCATATTTTGAAGTAACAAGAAACGGAGTTACCGCAAAAATTTATCCTTATGATGAAAACAGTGAAATGATAGATATATTCGGTCAATACACCAGCAAACAAATAGCGGATGTTTATTTGTACAATGCAGGTGCTCCTCAAGATGCAAGTTTGAAGATGGAACAAAGATTGGATGCCGTTTTGTCTAAAACAGTAGAAGATTTTGATTCTCTTGCCGAAGAGATAGATAATATCACACCTACGGTGGAAAGAGAATTAGCAAGTAAAGATACCTATTCTACAAAAAGAGAAGTACAAAATGCAGATGGTACAAAAACAGTTTTCGGTGTAACCGCAAGACAAACCACGGCAGGAATATTGATTACGTATACAAAACAAGTTTTTGATGCTTCCGGAAAACTTATTGAATCTGTAGAAGTATCTCATACTCCGAAAGGGAATGTTTATACGAAGACAATAATTGCAGAAGATGGTACACAACAACAAATTACAAGATCGGATGAGTTTGTAACAGAAAATGGTACAAAAGGTATCGTTTATGCTAAAAACTTCTTTGATGAAAACGGTGAATATTTAGGAACAGAAGAATTTGTGGATTATCAGAATGCAAAATTGTCTGACGAAGAAGGCATTGTGTTCTATACGAAAGACAGTATCCTTGAAGATGAAGACGGTATATCCGTTATTGATGTTGATACCACTATAAACAGAGATCAATTAGCAAGTTTCTTGAAAAAATCTTTGATTCAAAATCATTGTGATGCTTTGGGAAGAATGAGATATTTCACAAACAACAATGTAGAAGAAGATAGTATTTTACTTGGAAAGTTCAATATAAACGGTGTTATAGAATACATATATATAGAAAATATTGTTGATAACGGAGACGGAACATATACTTTCGATGTAATTTCTTCTACAAATGACAAGAAGACGGATACAAGATCTCTCGGAACTGCAACAATAAGAATTGAAGACGAATACGGAAGATTGGAAACAGCTCAGTATAAAGATATATTTGAAAATATTGAACAATTACATGGTAATGATTATTATACCGGAATTTCCGTAAGATATGATAAGAGCATAGAACAAGATTCTAAATATCAGCTTGTATTCAGAGACGGGAAATTTGTATACACATACGATGGTGAAGAAGTAGCTTTCTCTTATGGTTCATATCATGATATTAAAAATGCTGAAGTAAAAACATTTAATGAATATGAATTCGGAATTATTTCTCCTGCTGTAATGTTTGTTCCTGAAACCGTATATATAGCAGATTTGGATATAACAGTATTATCTAAAGATTTATATAACTATGCACAAGGAAAAACAAAGGAATTGAAAGATACTGCAGGAAATATTGTATCCGGTTTAAATTTATATAAAATGGCTAAAGGTTTTTCCGAAACCGGTTTGTGCTTCGAAAAAGGTATTTGGTTTACGGACAGTAATGTTAAATTCAGTTTCGAAAATACCGATGAACCCGGAAAAGAAGATGAAGGTATGGCTACCGTTACTCATAAGCAAAATAATCTTTCCGATGGTAAAAATTACAGAGCTACACGTACTCAGGAACAAGGTGAGTTACCTGTTTATTCCGTAGAACAAGTTCCCGGAGAAAGTTCTCCGATAAGTGTATTCGACGGTATGACTTATACTCAATTACTTGATACAAATACTTCGGGATTTACCTACGATACAAATAATTTGGAAGCTTTGTTCGGAAATATACAAGATTATTGTGATTATAGTTTGCAAGATTTAACATGGACAAGAACAGATGTTTTGTCTCCTGAAGGAGATATTATACAAACCAGTTGGGCAGCATATTCCGAAGAACACGGTTCAACACCTGTTGTAAAAATAACTCCTGACGGTTATGTCGATTTTTCAATAGATTATGAATATAAAGGTACAGATGCCCAATATAAAGGAGAAACTTTGGATTGCGGTATCAGATACAACTTATTAAATACCGATATGAACCAGGATCCTATCAACTTGGTATCTATTGCCGGAATCGGAACGGTTGTATTGGATTTATATAAAGGAACGGCTTTCATAGAAAACAGAAACGAAGACGGCTGTTTGGAAGAAAAGTATTATATCACCATGAAAGATACTTCAAGTTTGTTCTCTTATGGAAGTAACGATATAAATTGGCAAGATACCTTGGATGAATATTTTGGTGATTGGAAGGCAATGAAAGACAGCAGCACAATCCCCGGTTTAATCAACAGTGTAAATAATTTAGGCAACGGAAACATTTGGGAAGTAACAAAAGTTGAAGAATATTCTTATGAAGATGTAGATATACAAGACAGTCTTTATGCAGATAACAGAATGTATAAGGCTGCTTGGTTAAGAGCATTGGGTATTCCTTCTTATACAAAAACTTACTTGGTGGATGATAGAGGTCAAATCAAACGTCAAGACGATCCAATAAGCGAGAGCTATTTTAAAGGTATAAACTGGGATAAAGGAACCATATACAGTGAAGAAAATATTTTCGCAAAAGTTGATGGAGAAGAAAAGAAAGAAGCTCAGGTGATTAGAACTTATCAAAGAGAAATGGATTTCAGAGGTAATGTTTTACAACAATATGAAATTGAAAACGGTGTATATGTTTCAGGTATTATAGTTCCGGAATACGATCAGTACGGAATAGGTTTAAGATCATATTCTCTTGTTTTCGAAGATGGCAGAGCTTATGTTGCAAGTTCATCTGAATTTGCCGGCAGAGTAAGCGAAAGAACTATTGTTTACGATAACAACGTAAACACCGTAATGTTTGCACATGAAAGAACACAATTGGAAGACCAGAATCCTCTTGCAGTCGGTGATATGTCTGTTGATGATATAGATTTTAATATTTTTGAAAGAATACAGGGAGATGTATTGGATTCTTCAGGTAATTTAAGAGATCCTGATACCAAAATTCAAACAGAAAAATCTTACATATTTAACAATGCGGAAGGTAGAAACGTTATAACTTTATCGAATATTAGAGTTGATGCCAACGGAGATATTGAAAAAGCAGATCAGAATGACACGAATGCAACGGAATTTGAAAAGATGTTCGGCTATCCTGCAGTAATTTCGTTCAGCAGATATTCTCAGGAAGAAGAAACGAATATTGCAGATGAAAGAAGACAGTTGAATATCGGTCATCCGACTGTTGTTGTATCGTATCCTTATGTCGGAGAATTAGGTTTCCAACACTATGGAGTAACGGATGCAAACGGAGATGTGGAAGATGTCAATACTGCTATAGACGAAAGTAACTATCTCACAAAAATGAACAATATGAGAATCGTTAAGACCACGGAAGGAGATAAAGATTATATATCCTTGGTTTACACAATGTATTCAAATCCTAATTTTAACGATGATAGTTGGTTCGCGGGAGTTACAGATAGATTAGCCTATGAACTTAATCCGAACTTCTTTAGAGGTCAAGCGGAAGCCGTAGCAAGATATCGTTCGCAGATGAGCGGTTTGGATACGGTAGTATTCAAGAGCGACGGATTAAAATATTTTGAAATTTACGAATATGCAATAACGGATACTCCGTTCGGAACATTTGCAAACAACAATTATGAAGTTAATATGTTGAACAGAAGAGGAAAATCTCAATACGCTTTCTTGTTGAATCCTGACAACGATGAATATTTTGGATTGACAAGAGGAGAAGAAGGCAAAGACGGACGCAATTGGCAACCTTTATTGGAAAAACTAAGTTATATAAATAATAATGTTAATTACGATGATTTATTGGCAAATGTTTCCAATGTTGAAACACAAGATCAAATTCCGTATGGAGTAGATATTGGTAACGGAGTAACATTAACGATAACTAAAATTTATGCTACTACAGAGGACACAACAAAAGGTAACGATTATTCTGTTACAAGTACATACTATGAACCTTCACATTATGTTGCTGATGAACATCCGGCATTCTTGGAATATTCTTATGTTTACGGTAAATACGGAAACCTTGAAAGTAAAGATCAAACCGATGCTATTTCCGATTGGGGAAATGAATTAAAAGTTTTATGGCTTAATTTAACAAGATATGTAAATCCTAAAATTTTGATAGGTTTGATGATTGCTGTTCCGTCTATTTTCGGCGGATTAATTATAGGAGCTGTTTTCAAGAAAAACAAAAAGAAAAAAACTTTGAGAGAAAAAGAAAAGGAAATAGAAGCAGCAGAGCCGCCGAGTGACGAAGAAAAAACTGAACAAATGCAAAAGGTTGCCGGAGAAGAAAAAGAAGCCTTAGAAGAAAGAGCAAAACAAGCTGCAGCCGGACGTGTTGTCGAGACTCATGTTGCTGCATACAACTTTGATATGCAAAGATTCAAGAGAGCATTGGAAGGCTCTAACATTATGAATCAAAAACATGCTGAAATGTTTAAAGTTTGGGCACAACAGCATGGAAAAGCAATTACAGATATTAACAAAGCAAGTGATGCTGATGTATTTGAATATATTCAAGACTTATTAAAAGAAAAGCTTCAACTTTTATCTTTTGAAGATTGGAAAGCCGCTTATGTTACCGAAGGTGATACAAGAACAGAAGCTCAGTTGAAGGAAGATTATGAACAATATAAACAAATGCATGCCAATGATAAAAATGATCAATCTGTTTTCTCCGAATACAGATGGTGGATCAAAAATGTTATGGCTGAAACATTGCCGGAATCCGAAAGAGAACAATTTATTAAAGATAATACCGGAAACTTTACAAACGAAGATTTATTATTGTTCTACTACATATATATTGCTTGTGATTCTATGAGACAAGAAGCAATCGGTTTTAGAAATTTCTTGTTCTTTGAAGCAAAGAAAATGATTGCCGAAGGAAATACCGACAAAGTCGGTTACATGATAAATGTAGAAACATCCAGATTTATGAACTTTGTTGAGAAAGGAATAAGTATTCAAGAACAGATAAATCAAATGAAATATGCTGTTGCCGAAATGGACAAACAAAAAGGTTTGTTAAATAAAATAAGAAATTTCTCCAAAAAGAGAAAGATGAAAAGAGCAATAACATATTATGAAGCACACAAAGCTCAAATTGATGAAGAAGAAGGTATATATAAGGCAGCTGTGCTTGGAAGTTATAACGGCTATAAGACTAACATTAAACCGCAAGAAAATGAAGGTTTAACCGGTAAATCGGAAATGAGTCCGAGATTCTTGCACTATACGAATATAATGGATAATTATTTTAAAAAGTTTGGTTTTAGAGCTTTGTTTGGTGTAAAAGGCGGTTTCGGCAGCAGACTTCCTACAAGACCTGATGAGAATTTCTCTTATTACGATATAGATGCAGACTTTAGAACACCGGAATATGTAACAAGATATATGTCGTTTATTAATAAGAATATTTCGGATGGCGTTTATTCCGAAGAACAATATGCAAAAACAAATAAGAGAAATTACACATTTGCAACGGAAGTAGTTCCTTTCAGAAGTTATATACCTTATGCTGACTTACTCCAGAGCTTAACAAATTCAAGAAAAGTTATAACTTTATGGCTTGGTAATTTGTCTGTTACACTTGGTATTGTTTCCTATTTTATAACGGGAGCTCTTATAGGTTCTATAGGTGCTGCACTTCCGGTTGTAGGAATAGGAATGCTTATAACCCTCGGTGTTCATGCTTTCTTGAAATATACCGAATACCGCAGACAAAATCCGATGAATCCTATTAGAAGTCAATTTGGAAAAACAGTATACAGTTCTCAAGATAGAGATTTGGCTGGCAGAGAAGATGTTAAAACTGCCGGAAAATCTATGCTTGCAAGATATATACCGTTATTAACTATTAAAACAGCATGGGAAAGCGTTTTGTTATATTTTGCTATTGCTCCTATGGCAAAAGCCGGTCTCTTTACTTATGTTATGGATATTTCCATAAAAGGATTAGGCTTATCTTTCTTGGTTTCTCCATGGCTTATAGGTATACCTGTTGTATTGGGTATAGCTCTTGCAATTAGAATGCATAAATCTGTGGATAAAAAAATTATTGCAGGTGCAACGGATTTAAAGACAGGAGAGATTGATAAATCTGCGGTTAAAGGAAAGAGATATTTGGCAGGTTTAGCATTGTTTGCTGCTCCCGGTGTTCTCATGTTGATACTGCCGTATATTGCATTAATACCCGGTATTGCCGGTCTCTTTTACGCAGCATTTATTTTGGCTCCTATAATAGCATTTACATTCTTGGATTTCTTTGGTTTTAACGATTTACTTAAATCCGTAAGCATCATAATACAAAAAATAAAGAAAGGTGCTTTTGTCGGAAGAAGTTGGGGATCTTTCAAAAAGTATGCGATGCCGACAGATGACAGAACCGAAGCTCAACTTAGAGAAGCTTTACAGGCGGAAGGTGATAATGCAACCAAACAGGAATTTAAACAATATCAAGCTGATATTATTGCTGTTGAAACATCTGCAAAAGGTGAATCTGATTTTGACAAATTATCAGATGAAGAAAAAATTAAAAAGTTCATAGAGTATAAACTTAGCATGACATCTTTAAATATGGCAGCTTTCTATGAAGATTGGAAATCCGTATTCTTACCTGAAGATGTAGCTAAGAGACTTACCGAAGAACAAAAACAGGTAGCTTTTGCAATGTACTGGAACAGAGTGATTGAGGATTATTATAATACTAACAAGATTTCTAAAGAAGAATATGAAACATATAGATTTGAGTTTGCTGATTATGGTTATCAGGGTAATAAAGGGAAAGGAAATTTAGACAGAAGAATTGTAAAATATCCTGATTTGTCTGCAAAACCTCAAACGGATACCGCAAGAGAATTGTTCTTCAGATTGAACCAAGAAACACAAGTTAGACTTCAAGAAGGATATAGACAACCGAACTTGGATGACATAAGTTTGAGTGCTCTTATACCTGCAAACGATGAGGCTGTTTCCACCACACTTAAAGAGTTGAACGGAGATGTTGTTGACGAGAAAACATTGTTAACACATTTGATGTCACAATACAAAGGTGAATGGGAGAACATGCTTTCGAGATTGGATTATACCGTAGGTAAAGACGGCAAGAAATATGCAAGAGATTTCAGAGGCAGAATGAGAGAATTGACGGATGATGATGTGGAAGTCCTTGAAAGAATGAGAGATATGTTAGATAAAGATGACGGCTCCATAAAAATGAAACAAAAACTTACAAGAGCAGACGGTTCTGAATTGCCTGATTGTTGGATGAAGGAAGAGATTATAAGATGGGCAGAGCCTAAATTGCAGCCGTTGTCTCCTACACAAATCGGACTTGCAAATTTAAGAGACACATTGGATTTCTTAGCAGAAATAGAATTTGAATATTTAAGAGCAGATGGCCAGGAATATGATGAATACTTGTTTGAACAAGCCGGTGGTTTGATACAGGGTGTTGATTATGCCGGATATCAACAGTTATTAAAGAAGAGTGCGGATAAAACCATTACTGATTCCGAAAAAGCTTTATTGGAAAAAATAATAGCTGATTTACAAGCTCAAAAAGATCAGTATGAAACATGGGCACAAGCAGGAGAAGAAACAGACAAAGTTGCACAGTATAGACAAAGAGGAAATGCCGCTTGGAAAAAGAGAGTGCATGATTTGGTTGACAGCAAGAATTGTTTCCAAGCAATAGTAGGTTATCAACAGTTTGGTAAACTTTATAACGATGGTTTAGGTGCAGATGATCCGAGAGTTGTGGCTCTGTTTAGAAATTTAAAAGAGTTTAGATTTTTAACGACTCCTGTTATTCACGGAAGAACACATTCTCTTAAAGAATATGCACACCTTAAATACTTAAAAGAAATTGGTCGTGCTTCAGGCTATGATTTGGCATTGATCGCAGAAATGGAAAGAAACGGTCTTCCTCAAGAATGGAAAGATGAAATAGCTAAATATTCCAGTTTCGGAGCTTTATATAATGCACATAAGAATCGTACGGTAGAAGTGGGCGGTAAAGAATATACTGTTGAAGAATATATTCAATTAAAGGTTAGAAACGACAAAAAGCAAGGCGATGATAAAATAACTAAAGCAATAGAAGAGAAGATGCCTTTATGGGCGGCCACGATACAATTAGTTTCGTTCAGAAGATTGGAAGCGCAAGATGTTTCTTACGAGAAATATAAACAATTGTTACAAGATGAGAAAAACGGAGTAATTACTACTGCGGATGAATTCTTACTTAAACAAATAAGAATAGAATTGGCTAAAGAGAAAGCAAAGTTTGAAAGATGGGAAAAAGAAGGAAAAGAGGCAGACAGAGTTGCACAATATAAATCTAAAGGCGAAAGTTATTTGTTCGAACAAAACGGAGGTTTAATAACCGTTGTAGTATTCAATGATGCTGATGTAGAGTTTACACAATACAGCGATTATCAGGAATGGTTAAAACGCTATAACGAATTGTTAGAAAAACAAGATAAGGGTACAATTACCGCTGAAGAGATGGTTGAAATAGACAGACTTTATAAGAAAATAGATACTCTTCAAAAAGCCATATTTGCCGAACAGACAAAGTATGAAATGTATGGCCCCAGAATAGCCGAATACGATAGTGCAACAACAGAAGAAGATAAAATTAAAGCTATTTTCACGACAAGTGATGAATTGGCTTCTTTGGGTGTAGATTATGCTGCTTACAGATCTTTGTTAGATAAAGAAGCTGACGATACAATTACCAACGAAGAAAAAGATTTGTTGGAAGCCATAGAAAATGCGATAGCAATGGAAAAAGAATTATATGATCTGCTGAGAGATAAAATAGCAGCATTTAATGCCGCTGCCACCAAAGAAGCTAAAGTTAGAGTTATATTCGAAAAGAATGGCGGCTTCAACATAAATTCTTTTGAAGAAGGTGCTACATATGCTACACCGTTTAACGGTATGTTTAACGGAGGTATTTACGGACAAGGAAAAGTAGATCATCACACATATCTCCAAAGCTATATCAGAAACAAATTTATATTGCAGATGGATATGAACCAAGGTATATATGCACAAAGTGCCTTAACATTCTTCACTGCAATGCAACCTTTGTTACAAGATGATGAAGTTTACAATGTATCAATGCAGGAAAATATACCTACTAAGAGATTGACTCCGGTAGGAGCAAAAGGTGCTTTGGCTGAAGCCGGATTTAATGCTTCTCACCAAGATATGAATAATATGTGGCAACTCCACATGTACGGACATCCAAACATCTTGAGAGCAAGCTTCATACAATCAATAACCGGTCAAAGTAAATCTGTAGTGAGTGAAGATGCTGCTGCAGGTAAATTTGCAAAAACAAAAGGCGGAAAGACGGTTACCGTTTTGGGAACTTCAGTAGAAAAAACAAGAGAAGCCGGAGTTTCTCCGCATACCGGAATGGTAAACAAATTCTCTATGGGATCTGCCGAGTTGTTGCAATCTCCTATGGAATATGAATATCAAAAAGCTGAAGTAGCAGCTTTTGGCAGAATTGGAAGTATTTTTGCAACATCAATTGATTTCTTTGAGGGTCCCGGATTCTATCTTAAAGAAAGATTGGTTGTTCCTGTTGTTAAGTTGTTTATATTCGGAATATTATTCTTGGGATTAAGTCCTTTTGCATCTGTACCTATAGCATTCTTGTTAGCTATATTCGGTGTTATCTTGTCTCAAAATGCAGGTCTTCCGGGATTAGTAACGAAGTTTACGACTTATGAGCCCGGAGTTAATTATGATCACAAGATTTTCGGACACGAGATACAATCTCCGGCTGTCAATGAATTCTTGAATTTCTTCGTTTCTATCGGAGTTTGGTTGAAAGGTTTGGTTGCAAACTTTAAATTCTTTGTAACACAAATACAAACCCATTGGGATGGTAGAATAAAAGGAACAGAAGGAAGAGCCGCATATGTAAATACGGGAAGAGGACCGGGAGTAGAATTCTCGGATATATTGGAAGGCGGAAAAGTAATGGATACTCTCTTGTATTCTCACTTTGCACCGTCTGTTTCCACCGCTTTTGTAATTCTAGCGGCACTTATATACAAAATTACACCCAAAACACAGGCATTCTCTCTTATATATATATTGATTCCGTTTGCATTCATATTGGGACAAACACAATTGTTGCCTGGATACAATGTATTTGTGGATGGCCCTAAATTTGCATTCAAGAATTTAGGAAAAGAATGGAAAAAATGGCCTAAAGCGGTATTTGAAGAAAAACACAGTTGGTATTATGGAATAGTATCTTTTGCTGTATTGAGCATATTAACACTTTTCGATATCATAGATACAATTGTCTACGGCTTAATTAAATTTGGTCCGAGAAGCCTTGGAAGAAATCTTGCAAGCGGTAAGATTGGTTTGGCATTGATTTCTCTTGCAGAATCTATTGCTATTCCATTTGTAGCCGTTGCACTATTCTCTGCATTACCATATTTAACTTTAATTGCTCCTTTAGCTGTAGCTGTAATATTTGGAGCATATGTTCTTTACTCTGCGATTACCGGATTTATAAATCAAAGACAAGCTATCAGTGAAGAAAGAGAAGCAAGAACGAACAGAATTTTGGAAGATATTAAATTTGAATTAAAAGCGCAGGGAATATTAGATATTGATTTCTCTGTTCAAGACGGTAAAGCTGTATTGAATTTGGACGGAATTGAAAGTGAAACTGAAAAAGCGGAAGCTAAAGCAATAGCAGACAGTTTAATGTTTGCGGCCGGTACGGTAGCCGGAGATTCTGGCAAAATAGAATATGATATATCATCATTGTATGTTAGAAATACCAGAAACAGATTGAATCAGTCAGGTTTAGCAGCAGATAGCCCGATGTATAAGACAATAGACGGTTTGATAAAACAAGCGGAAGAAGCTGTTTCCAAGAATAGAATAAGTGCTGCAAATGAGATTTTGAAAGATATAAATAACTTGATGACCGTACAAAAGGAACTTGATTCGGCAAGAGCAGCATTTGAAAAGTTAGGATTGGAAGAATCCGATAAGTTGTATAAAGACATAGATGAATTGTTAAAAGAAGCTGAACAATCTTTATTGAAAAATAAAGCCGATAATGCTGGTGACTATATAAATGAAGTAAATAAGTTAATAATGAAATTCAATGATATTAACAAGAAAATCGAAGCTGCTGACAAAGCTCTTGCAGGTTTAAAATTAGATGAAGGTGATCTTAAAAAAGAAATAGAAGAATTGATTGAAGATGCAAAGTCCGAAGTAAAAGAAGGTAAGTTTAATGATGCCTATAGAGACATAGAAGATGCAAATGATTTTATAGCGACTATCAAGAGTATTAATGATGCAAAAAAACAATTGAGCGAATTGTCGTTGGAAAAGGACGAAAAGTTATTTAAGAAAATAAACGGACTTTTAGAGAGAGCAGACACTTTGGTAGCTGCAGGAAAGACAAAAGCAGCTAATAGAAGAGTCAATAAAGCAAACAAATTGATTTCGAAAGAAAAAGAAAGAAGAGCATCTGTTAAAAAGATTGCTGAAGAATCTAAGAAGATTTCTGAAGAAATTGCTGACTTGAGAGCAGAATTAGAAAAATTAGATTTAGATAAGAAGAGTCGTTTATATAAAGAAATAAACGGTCTTTTAAATGCTTCTGAAAAGAATCTTAAAAAGAATAAATTGAATTTTGCCGGTGAATATTTAGACAGAGCACAAGAATTAGTAAAGTTCCAAAAGACAGAAGTTAACAGACTAAAAGCAGATGCAAAAAAATTAAAACTTGGTTCGGATAAACAGATAAACAAATTGTTCAAAAAAGCGGAAGATTTAGCTGCCGATTACAAGATAGGTAAAGCATATAAGAGATTAGAGCAAATAGTTAAGTTGATGGATAAAAAGAGCAAAGGTTTGGATATATCTGATGTTGCGGAAGAATCAGTGGAAGTTGCGGAAGAGGCAGTGGAAATTGCGGAAGAAGCAAAGGCTCCTGTAGTTGTGGAAACAGAAGCTGTAGCACCGGTAGTAACAACCGAAAAGAAAGAAAGAACGGAACAAGAACAAAAAGTAATAGATACATTAAACGACAAAGGATATATTATTATCTCCGACGGTGTAATAGAAGTTACGGAATTGTTCGAAACATTAACAGACGAATTTGGTGAAGATAAAGTAGGAATGTTCCTTTCTGCCGATATGTCTGAAGATCCGGACTCAAGTGTTACTGTTGTTTATTTAGCTGAAAAGTTTACATCTGACGGAAGAAGAGATGATGGTATAGCAGAAAGAAAAATAACAACTATACATACCGCTGAAGCTTTGAAGGACAAGACGTTAAGACTTGTTGCTGTCAGAGATTCTGACAGTTTGGAAATTGCTCCTTCTTTCGCTTCTGAAATAGGAAAAACAACACAACTTACCATGGATGATAAAGGTATAGTTTCTCTTGCCGGAGATTATAGTCAGGTCTTTGGTGATAATGCAACCGTAAAATTCATGGATAAAGATAAAAAGACTATTAGAATTGTTGTTCCGGGACATGAATACATATATGATCTTGAAATTGTTGAAGACAAAGGACCCGGAGCCGGAGAAATAGTACCTTCAAGTGAATCTGCAAGACCTTCCGGATCAGATGCGGCCGCAGAAGAAGAAATAAAACCTGCTATAGAGATGGTAAGTTCGGAACCTGCAAAAGTTGATGATGCTGAAGATTTGAGCAAATTAAGTAAAGAAGAAGCATTGGAGAGAACGAAGAGAGGAGCAGAGAGAGTATTAGCAGGAGAGGCGGTATTTGCTGTATTGGCAGCCGGAGCAAGCAGCAGAATGAGTGCAAAGGAAGCAGGCAAGCATATACAAGGAATGTCGGAAGAAGCGACGAATATAGAATCAAAAGCAGCAGTACCTATAGATGATCAAGGCAATACATTCTTAAGTTTGTATATAGATAATGTAGTAAGAATGTTGGAAGAGATAAAAGGAAAGGCAACTGCAGCAAGAGAAGATACGAGTGCGATGAAAAACAATACGATATTGATAATGACAAGCGCGAAGTATGAAGCGGAACAAGTAAAGATAATAAGAGAGACATTGAAGAAGAAAGGATATGCACTTAAAGAAATAAAAGGTAAAGCAGGCAGTTATACTATAGTAGATAAAGACGGTAAAGTATTATGCAATATACAATTGTTCAGACAAGATAGCGGAACGGTAAAATATGCGACAGTAGAACAAGTTAGAACGAAGAAAGATGCTTATTTAGCAGTTTCGGAAGAAGAAATAAAAGCAATAGAGAAAGAAGGAAAAACGAGAGCGGAAGCAGAGGCGGAAGCAAAAGCAAGAGCTGAAGAAAGATATTATGCGGCATTATACTTTGCATATGAACAAGAGAGAGCAGGAAAGACAGAATTTAAAGAAGAAAGCTCACCGTTAGGCCATGGAGAATTTTGGCATCAGATGGTAGCAAAAGGAGTATACGGAGATTTAGTAGGAAGAGGTAATAAATTCATATCGTTAAGGAATATAGATAATGCAGCAGCATTGATGAATGATATATTGTTGCAGGAAATAGCAACAATGGAAAAAGAAGGAGCCGATGTATTAATAGAGGCATCAAAGAATGCACCTGGATTAGCAGGAGGAGGATTCATAATAGAGAGAGACAGTGATGGAAATAGTTATGCAAGACAATATGAATTCCAGGCAAATCCGGATGTAAAGAAATCAGAATTGTTTAATGATGCAGTAGGAATATTTAATATAGAAGCTATAGCAAGAATTTATAAAGCAGACGGACAAAGTGTAGAAGAATTCTTGAGAGAGTACGAAAGATTAGCAAAAGCCGGAGATATGGAAGGCTTGAGAGCTATATCGGAAAGATGGAAAAAGAAATTTAAAACATATCCTGCAGTAAAACAAACAGGATCTGCATATTCGGTATCAATACCTGCGGGAGTAGCATTAGAAGGATTGACAGCGGAAGAAGCAGCGGCAATAGGAGCATTGGCAGGAAAGACAGTATCGGCAAAATTGTGCTCAGAGAAAACAGAATCATCTGCATGGGGAGTAAGTTGTATAGATGAAATAAGAACGATGTTGTCGTTGGTAGGAAACGGAAGTAATTTAGATGCGGTAATAGAGGGATTGAATAAAGAAGGTAAGACATATAGTGACTTAACATGGGCAGAGAAATTACCTATATTGAGATCGTTAAGATTCTTAGGAACGAAACAATGGACATTAAGTGACGATGCATTGATAAAGATAATGAATACATTGAATGAAGGATTACCGGAGGGAGAAAAGATAACAAGCGTTGATGATATGAGAGTATTGTTAAGAGCGGAGACATATGTAGGAAACAAAGAGATAATACAAGACTATGTAAGATACGTAAAAGAAGAACAAAGTTACTTGCCGCAAAATTTATTCGGAGAAGTAATTGAAGCACCTAAGACGGCTATGGGTGTAGCAGCAGAAACAGCAACAGAGGCAGTTCAAAACACGGCTGCAACACCGGCTGTTCCTGTTCAGAAACAAGTTATAAATTGGATCTTTGGAAAAGGAGAAAATGCAGTATCAAAGAAAGTATCAATTAATATTGAAGAACTTCTTGAAACAAAAGCAGGACATACGGATTTGGAAACTGTAAATGAACCTTTTGTAAGTTTAGAAGACAGAAAAGGAATAAAAGAAAGATTGGAAGCGAAAGGTGTAACCGTTAGAGAAGTTAAGAATGCGGATGGTACAACTACTTTGGAACTTTTTGCAGAAGGTAAGTTTGTAGGAAAAATAGATAGTAAAGGTTATTTGTCGAATTCAAGAGGACAACAATTGAAATTTAATGTTATGTTAGATGAAAGCACATTGGATATTCATTTCCATTTGAATAAAAATTCAAGAGATTTGTTGAATCTTTTAGATGATCAAACAAGAAATCATATTTTAGAATCGGCAAAACTTGTATTGATGACAGACTTTATATCTAATTTGACACTTGAAAGAAAGATGATGAAATTGTTGTTTAGTGAAACATTAACATCTGCTAATATTGAAAACTTATCACTTGATAGTGACTTTAGAAGAGCGATAGAGAGTATAATCAAAGGAAACACTTTGAATTATTCCGGTTCAGAACTTAAATCTTTACTTAGAGTTGATTCATTGGAATTCGACGCTTTACTTAAAGCCAATGCAATCGATAGTGTTAAGTCTGTCAGCAGACAAGAAGTTCCTTTAAACGTAAAAGCAAAAACTGATATAGCAAAAGCACTTCTTTCTTTTGGTAGATCAGGTGTAACTTCCATATTGTTAAGAGGCACGTATAATGCCGATACAATAAAGTTTATAAGAGAACACGGATTTGATGTTGTCGTTGAAGTTGATTATGAGGAAGTTTGCACAACTGATAATATCGCAGATGTTGAAGTTATAAAAGGTGTTAAATTAGGAAGTTGTGTTGAAAACGGCTTGAGCGGCTTAAGATTTAAGATTGCAAGTTCGAGCAGAGTTACAACACTTAAAGCAGATTACGATGCTAATATTGCAAAACTTAATAACTTAATGTTTAGAACTATTCCGACAATATCTTATAACTTTACCGGTGATGTTCTAACTGCAAATGCGGAAGATATAATTAGGTTCGTTGAATCTGAAAACACTGAATTATTCATAGACATTTCAAATGTTAAAGATGAAGATTTAGAATCTCTCTTGAAACAATTTGAAGGTTTGGCAAATGATTTTAAACTGATGGTTGGTGTCAATGATAACAGAGATGAAAAAGCAAGAATGGTATTATCTAAATTCCAAGGTATAGCGTTATTCGCTAATACAGTTCGCAGAGGAAGTATAGACAATATCAACAAATTTATAGATTCTTTAGGTTACAATCCGAGATTTGCCGGCAGGAATGTCGCATTAGACAATCTTTTCAAGAACGGAGTAACCGTAACCACTGAAGATATAAAGAAACTTTTGGAAGGAACCGAAGAAATAAACGAATCCAAACTTAGATCTTTACTTACCGAAACAGCTATAAAGGAAATATTAGATTTGACTCCGAAAACAAATGGCGAAAGAACCGCAAAAGATTTAACAATAACAACCAGAGAATACATTTTGGGTTCAATGATAGCCGAGATTGAAAGTGAGATTATAACACCTGACGTTAAAGCCGGTGAAAAGAACTACAAAGTCTTAGTTGGAGCAGCTTTGTTAATGATGGTTAACGGTGAAAGTTTGGATAACATTAAAGCAGACTTAGACAAAGTAAAGATTACCGGAGAAGGTTCACTATCTCAATTGTTGAACAATGAAGCAAATTCTGTATATGCAAGAGTTGCAAAGAGCATTTTGAGTATGTGGAAAGGTAAGGATATGAAGATAAAGATAGAAAATCCGGAAGCAGACTCGATTGCTTTGACAGGTCTTATAAAGCTTATACTCACAATGGATACAATATTACCGGAAGAAGGTTTGTTAGATTCGTCAATGAACGTTTCGTTAGACGGAATCAAGGGAATCTTGTCAGCTGCATAATCAAAACAAATAATGAATATGGCAAAGTATTTACCTTTGCCATATTCATGTTTATAAAGGATTGTAATGAACAGGAAATATACAACACTATTCAAAAAGATTTGTGCAACAATAACGTCGGCGTGTTTTATCTTTACGATTATCGGCAACAATTTATTTGCTGCCGTTAATGCCGACACAATGCAATCGAAAAAACAATATTTTGAATCAAAAGATACAAATGATTTGGATTCTCTTTTTCCGAGCAAATACGGAAAAGTTGTTTCTTATAACAACAATTCAAGTGATACCGTTGTAATAAATATACAAGATTTGCATTGTGATTATTTCGTTCAAAAAAACATAGCTTATCTGATAGAAGAGATATCAAAAAAATATGATATTGATAACGTTTATGTCGAAGGCGGAATCGGGAATGTAGATACAAGCTTATTGGCAAATATCAATCCTCAATATAAACAAGATATTCTGACAATGTTGCTCAAAGACGGTAAGCTTACCGGAACAGAATATTATTCGGCAATAAACTCTAAAACAGATTTGTTGAAAGGTGTTGAAGAAAAAGATTTATATCTAAACAACATAGTTCGTTTGGATACAATAATAAAATCAAGAGAAGAAATTTCTGTTTGTTTGTCAAAAATAGATACGGAAATAGATTTTTTAAAATCGAAATATTTAAAATCAAAAAATAAACAGTTTGATAAATTATTAAAACAATTTGAAAACCAAGAAATACCCCAAGATCAATTTATAATAGAGCTGTTCAATTATGCAAAAAGAAATAACATTTCTTTAAAAAATTATGAAAATTTACAAGTCTATTTAGGACTGTTCAATTATTCGATAAATAATAAAAAGGTTAAGAAAGAATTAGTTGATTTATTAGGAAATATAAAGAAAGTTTTATCTTATAGCGAGTATAACCAACTTGCGAAGTTAACATCGAATTTTACCGATGTTCAAAAATTAGGGATGTTTGTAAAAGAAATTTGTGTTGATAATAATATAAATTTAAGCAAAGAATATCCTAATGTAAATAAATTTTTTGCTTTAAAAGAACAATCATTAAAATACAACCCGATAGAACTTGTAAAAGAAGAAAGAAAATTAATAGATGTTTTAAGAACATTGTTGTCCGATACTGAAACGGAATTAGAGATTTCTTATATCAGTGATTTTGAACAATTTTATAAAGGTTACTTAACGGCAAGTTTAACGGCAACTCAATGGGAATATGTGAAGTTGGGTTTGGATAAATTTAAAGAATTATATGCGAAATATTCTGTTTCAAACGATATTGAAAAAATGGAAAAATATTCAAAACTTTTAACGGAATTCTACGATGTAAATACCGAAAGAAATAATATTTTTATCCAAAAAATGGGCTTATCAACCAAATCCGTTTCACCCGTTCACCCATTCACCCGTTCACCTGATATTTTTAGCAAAGCTAAAAATATCATTGTCCTCGTTGCCGGCGGTTATCATACGGATGGAATAAGCGAATTGTTAAATAAAAAAGGTATTTCAAATATAACCATAACACCCAATATAACAAATTCAACACAAAAATCAAGAACGGAATATGAATATTTAGTACAGCAACAGGCTATGTCGGTAAAACAAATGATAGCACTCGGTTTAATATCAAACAAATCACCGAAAGAACAGGTTTTGGCTGTGGCTTTATCTTTATTGAAAAACAGTAATTTGGACGGCATAAATATAAATATATTGGCACAACAGTTGAATCAAATTTTCTCCAGGAATATAAATATTTCCTTAACGGAAGAAGGTAAACAAATAGAAGTTACATTTGAGGATGGCTCAACACAAATTATAGACGTAGATAAAGATATTGCAACGGTTATATCGGATCAAGATATGCAACAGTTACCGGCAAGGCCATTACTTCAGGTTTCCGGTGATAAACTGCAAACTTTGTTAAAACAAGTAGCAAATACCGTATCAAAAACAACATTGAATTACGGAACGGATATTTTTGTTCCGCAAGTATATCAGATAAGTGAAGATGTTTGCTTGTTTATGGTTGAAAACAAATTATATTTGGGTAACGGAGCAGTATGGGAAATTGCAAATTCCGAATATGACGGTCAAGCATTGAATGGTGTTGAACCGGTGATTTACGAGTATATGCCCGAATATATGCAAAGGTCAATGTTGTCCAAGCAACGTAGAAATGCCATAAAAAGAAAATTGAATTTTAAGTCTATTATATTAAAAATAATTCCGGTTATTTTGGCAATAGCGATTACCATATCTGCGGCATCTTGCCTTTTGGTAAAAAAGACGGAGAGTGATAATATTTATGAACCTTATACGATAGAATCTGTCGATTTGTCTAAAGAACAACAAAACTTTAATACGGAAATTGAAGGTTTATTAGATCAATATTATGCCGGTAACGGAGCATATAAATCCTTTGTTTATAGTCTTATTAACGATAAACTGCCTTTGATTTCTGCTTCCGGAGATGATAAATATGCATTGGTAAATATTGAAAATTTGTATGATCAGGCTTTGATAGCATTGGCTTATATGCAAATAGGAGATACTTATAAAGCCGCGGAAGTTTTAAGTGCAATAGAATCTAAAGGTAATTTATACATGTCTAATTTGGAAAGAAGACAAAAAACCGGTGAAAGCGTTTGGGTTGGAATAGCCGCCGTTCAGTATAAATTATTGACCGGAGATAGTCGTTTTGACGGCTTAATAAATAAAGTGGATTCTTATCTCAACAAAGTTCATAGAAGTGACGGCTTTTATTACGGTGAACTATCAAACAGGTATGTTTCTACGGAACATATGCTCGATATTTTAGCTTATTTTAATTTAAGAACTTTGTTATATGAAGATCAAACGAGTGCTGCAAATGAAGAAAATAGAGCTCGTTTACTTGAAGCCGCAGAATATCTCTATTTAAATTTGTATGATTCTGAAACCGGTTCTTTTAAAAGAGGGTTAAATGATAATTCTCAGGCTTTGGATACTTATTCATGGGGAATTCAAGTTTTACTTTCAATAAAAGCCGTTAATCCGGAGATATATGAAAATTCATCTTTATCTAAAATAGATATAGAAAGACTTGTGGAATATGTTGAAAATAATTTTGTAGCCGATGTTGAATATATCGGAACAAAATATGGAAATCTTTACAGGTGGAGCAATGAATCGGATAGTCCTGTAAGTTTTGAATGGACAATGCAGATGGCTATAGCGTACGAAATGCTTGGCAATGAGTATAAAGCAGGTTTGATAATGTCGGATGTTGAAATTTATTCAAAGGCTATGGGCTTTGGCTCTCATATTCCGTATTCCGATACGAACGGAGTTTATAATTATACATCTAACGGTTGGAAAGTATTTGCCGTTCCTGCTGTTTGTACATCGGTCGGTCAAAGAGTTCAATACGAGTATCAAAGTTTCTTCCTTCCTATAACCAGAATAAACGGTGAAAGTTATGATGTTAATACGACAAATGAGCAGAGATTGTATTTTGTCAGACAGGAAAGTTCCAATTGGAGAACATACGGAGCCAATGAAACAGTTAATTTATTAAATGCTAAGACGATAGAAATAGATGTAGAACTTTTGAACAACGTTCCTAATGCGTGTGTTCAACTGCAATTATTGACGGTTGATCCGGAGGGACGTCAAAATTTAGAGGGAACATCGTTCGGACTTTATGATCAAAAATATTATTTTGATTCGGACGGTAAATTGAAAATTAATCTTGATATGAGAGATTTTTTGGGAACGGAAACTTATGAATCTCCGGAAATGATAACAACAAATTTAGGATATATAAAATTAATAGTAATCGCCGGTAAAACGAGTTTTGGTGAAACACTTAACACAAAATCCCTGGACTTGGACATAAAGAAAGTTACGATAACTTATGTGGATGGTTCAAGTAAAGTCTATACTTTGTTGGGAAATCCTTCAACTTCGCAGGAAGAAACTGCATCTACCCAACCTACAACTTCCATCTTGCCGGACACCGTAAAGTCAATCAACGATATGATATCAAACGGGCTTTTCACGATAAGGAAAGCTTTAACCGACATTATTAAAAAAGAAACATTTAAATCTTTTTTTGATCCTATAGGTTTTATAAATGCTCATGTAAATCCTAAAGGAGCAACTTTGTTGACTATATTTACGGCTCTTTCGTTCTTTATTATGTTTGGAATGTCTATGGCTTTGCTATATGGTTCATACGTGTTCTTATGGCAACTGGTATTATCATTATCGGCATCAATTTTGGCAGCATTTGATGTTAATGTCGGTACTCATACCATTATGGATTACAGACACTTAAAATCTGTCGGTTTGGCAGAAGCTATAAAGTTATACGGAAAAGAGAATGTTGCTATGGCTGAAGATGGAAGTGTTATAATTAATAACAGAGAACAACATATTCCCATATATGTAATAAACGATAAACCTAAAAACTCGGAAGAATTCAACTTCAAATCCGTTCCTGTTAAAATTAAAACCGAAAACGGTAAAGCTGTTAGATGTTGGATAGGTAATTATGAAGGTTCAACCGTAATTTTCGCCGATGGTGTAAAATATGAAGCTATTGTCAAAGAGTTTAGTAAAACAAGACAATTTGAAACAATATATTCCAAAAAGACCGCATTAAGAGCAAATGTGGATGTTATCGAAATAGATATGAATAATCCCGACAGAGAGTTAAGTTATTCCGAGATGGGCAATCCTATTATAGGTGTTAATATTTTAAAGACTGCAGACGGAATTGATTTGCAAAAAGAAATATCATTGCTTAAAAATAAAGCAACGGAAGCTGTTACAATTAACCAAAATGTTGCAATTTATATAGATGATGTACCGGAAATATCCGCATCGCAAGATTTTGTTAAGCTTGTAAATTCATTTGTAAACGGAAATTCTTTGGGTGCGAACGTAAAAATATTATTTACCGATAAATACATAGAAGAAACAATAATTCCTCTTTTAGAAAAAGAATATGGTAGCACAGAACAGGCAAAAGAAGAATTTATGAAAATTATTGAAAGTTTAAAAGGTGAAAATAAAGAAATTTCTTTGGTTTTGGATGAAGCGGGAAAAATGGAAACTTATAAGCAATACGGTATATTCTCTTATGTGATAAGCAAAGACAATTACAGTTATGAATATGTTGATACTGTTTCGTCAACAAAAACCAAAGCAAATTTTATTACAAATTTAAATCAAATTAAAGCTGACGGCAACTTGTCGATAATAAAAGTAAGTGATTTTAAAAAGGAAATTTCAAAATCATCCGGCATATTTGCTTTCTTAAATTCTTCTTTGAATTTAAAAGAAATGTTTGAGAAAAGGAGTATAGAGTTTATCAAACAAACGGCAAATAATTTTGATTTTAATCAAATACCGAATATAGATATAGAGTCAATAGCACGAATTTCGTTCACTTCAAAAAATAAATTTGATGATTTGTCGGAATATTTGAACAGTTCGGATTCAATATCAATGTATTATTTGGGATTATCAACTGACGAGCAAAAGAATGTTTTTATAGAAGAAATTTTGAAGAGAGCTTTGGTTATAAACTATTTGAGGAACTTGGAACAGGATAATGTTTATTATGGATTGAAAGATAAAAATTTAGAGAATGTGTTAGCTAAAGCTTTATTTGAAAAAATTAAAAAAATGTTTGAAAATGATAAAGAATTATTTAAAAACGGTAGATTCGAAGACAGTTTTGCAAATGTTGATACTAAAGGCATTGTGGAAACTTTTTATAAAAATCTAGAGGAAAAATTGAACCAAAAAATGCCTACGGCAACAGATGTTGAATTTGAATTATTACAAACAATATCTCAATTAACACAAAAAGCTTTTGAACAAAATGATTCTCAAGCTATAGACGACATAATTCATTTAATCCCTGTATACGCGGACAGGAATATAGAATTAAGAACGTCAAATGCTGCCGTGATGGAAATAAAAGCCGTTAAAGGTATTTTAAGTGCTGCATAATGTTTGTGAACAGTTTAATAAATAGGATAGAAAATTTATATTTTTTCTATCCTGTTTTTTTTATTAATAAAACTTTATAAATATACTATAATATACTAAATATGTAGAATTTTAATTTTGGAGTAATATATGAGAAAATTAAAAATGTTTTTTATGGACCATTGGGGAAAAATATCAATAGTAGTTGCGACCGTTTTACTTATATATGTTTTTGTCTTTTTACTTTTAAGATTGGACTCCTATGCAAGATTAATGA
>JAEEGL011036290.1_pt1 | contig 23954 bp, 21 predicted proteins | sample 9134231 | NCBI WGS metagenome assembly JAEEGL01 (sample SAMN16246548, study PRJNA631951) | gut metagenome | biome: gut microbiome; feature: rumen; material: fiber-attached | host: Bos | place: Iran: Karaj | collected 2018-10
AAGATCATGGTCATTGACGGCAAGGTTGCCTTCTCCGGTGGCATCAATCTGGCCGATGAATATATCAACAGAATTCATCCTTATGGCAAATGGAAAGACAATGTCATTATGGTCAAAGGCGAAGCGGTATGGTCGTATACAGTCATGTTTCTGACTCACTGGAATGCCCTGAGACCAAGTGATGAGGACTTCTATAAATATCAGGTCAAAAGCCGTATAAGAAAACAGGATGGCTATATTGCGCCATATGGCGAAACTCCTCTGGATACGGAAATGAGTTCGCAGAACATCTATCTCAATATCATCAATCAGGCGAAGGACTACTGCTATATCTTTACACCTTATCTGATCATCGATACCGAGATGATCAACGCTCTGATCCTGTGCGCCAAAAGAGGCGTTGATGTCTGCCTGGTGACACCGGGCATTCCGGACAAGAAAATGGTCTATTCGATAACACGTTCATTCTATCGTCAGCTGATCGAGGGTGGTGTGAGAGTTGTGGAATATACTCCGGGCTTTGTTCACTCCAAGGTTTTTGTTGCCGACGATATTGTGGCAACAGTCGGTACGATCAATCTGGATTACCGTTCGCTTTACCTGCATTTTGAAAACGGCACTTATCTCTATGATTGTGAAGTTATTAAGCAGATCAAAGATGACCTGCTTGAATCTATCAAAGAAGGACATGAAGTCACATACAGCGAAAGTATGCGTCCGTTCATTCATGAATTCCTCATGTCGGTCTTAAGACTTTTTGCGCCTTTGATGTAGGATTCTTCAAACGCAAATAAAAACGGATTTTCAAGAAGCGAAATACAGAACTGTTGACATTTGGTCGCTGCCTGAAGGATTATATAAGTGTTTTCTGCAGATATGAAACAACTGTTCATATCAGGAAGACCGCAACAAAACATCATAGAATTTTGTATTTGAAACTGAGGAGTAGATTGTGGATTATCAGATTCTGCCAGATATGTTTTCTATACCATGCTGCGTCATGTCAGTGGAAAAAACCGCTGATGGCAATTGCAAAGAGATGCGCATCGTGGTTTCCAATAAACAATATAAAGAAACAATGGGGCCGAAGGTATATGACGGCATGCTTTATAATGAGCTGGTTCCTAAAGACAACAAGTTTGAAGACTTCTGTTTCAGATGCGTCTTTGAAAAGAAGCATATGCATGCGTATGTTGAAGCCAAGGCCATGGACAGCTGGATCGATGAACAGGTTCTGCCTCTTGACGGGGGAGACGAAAACAAAGGCTACTGCTTCTATTTCTTTGAGATGACCAAGACTGCGGAAATAGATCGCATGTCAAGCGTAAAAATTAATACAGCGGAAATAATCATCAGAAGCATCCTGACCCTGATGAGCACCGAAGACTTCAAACACAATGTCTGGATCGTTCTGGAGGATATCCGCCGTATTGCCGAAGCAAGAAGCTGCAGAATCGTGCTGATCAATGATGATGAACAAAAGGCCGAACTATTCTGCGGCGCACATGATCAAAAGAGGTTTTCCAATCAGTCTACAAACAAGATACCTCCTTATTTCATCATCAGTACCTGGAAGAAGGCGATTGGTGAAAGCGATTGCCTGATTCTGCAGAATGAATATGATTTTGAATTCCTGGAGGGTATCGATCCGGAGTGGTATTATTCACTGAAACAGTACAATGTGCAAAGCCTGATCCTAACGCCGCTGATCAGACTTAACAACACGATCGGCTACATGTACATAATCGACTACAATACGGAAAAGACTGCCGACTTAAGAGAACTGATCGAAATAATGTCCTATGTCCTCGGCTCGGAGATCGCCAACAACCAGATGGTCAATAAACTGGCAGTTTTGAGCGGTACAGACGGAATGACCGGTATAAACAATCGCTACACATTCAAGCAGCGTCTGGAGAACATCGTAAGTGAGAAGATCAAGGATTTCGGAATCGTAAACATGGATCTCAACGGTTTAAAGAATATCAATGACAGTGCCGGTCATGATGAAGGTGACAACTATATCATGAACAGTGTTGAGGCAATGAAGAAGGTCTTTGACAGCAAAGATCTTTACCGGATCGGCGGTGATGAATTCCTGGCCATCGTAACATCAACAACCAGAGAAGAGTTTGAAAAGATGGTTGAAAGAATCAGAAAACTGGCGGATGAAGATCAAAAGATATCGATGGCCATCGGTTCTTACTGGAGCAACGGAAATACTTCCACAAGAGACGCACTTCGCAAAGCTGATGAAGAGATGTACAGGAATAAGAAAAACTACTATGCCAGACATCCCGAACTGGACAGAAGAAACAGATAATTAAAAATGTCAGAATTCATGGAATACTGACATTTTCTTTTTGCAGATTTATATGTGTGGATCATTCTGTAAAGAAACAGCTTTACAGGAATTTACTGCCAAGTCTTCTCAACAAGGGCTGTAAGGATCACATTTGCCATAGGACTTTTTGATCTTCTTAATCGACACCAAACAGCAGCTCCTTGTAAGTAGGCATCGGCCAGTATTTACGATCAGTGAGCAGTTCAAGTTCATCGGTGTTTTTTCTGACAGCTTCCATAAACGGAAGGATCTTATCATGATAGTAATATGATCTTTCCAGTGCTCCATCAGGAAGCAGTTTCAGTGCCCTTTCAATCATCTCCATATCTCTTAAGATATCCCTCTTGAGCTTTCTGATGCGGGCCAGGGTTTTTACTTCATAGGATGAAGGATCATAGATCTCCAGCTGCTTTGACAAGAGGATGCCGTTTTTCAGTTCGTTCTCGAATTTCTGATTGGCTGGCAGAATATCCTTCTTCAGCATATCCAGCAGTGTGCGGACTTCAATGTTGACGGTCTTGTAGTACTGTTCAAGATAGATCTCATAGCGGGAATGCAGTTCAGCTTCGCTTAGGACTTTGTGATCTGTAAACAGCCTGACGTTTTTTTCATCGAGATAGTGACTGTAGGCTTCAGGAGTTGAAGAATAATTGCTCAAGCCTCTTTTTTGAGCTTCATTGATCCAGGCTTCATCATAACCGTTGCCGTTGAAAATGATGCGTGAATGTTTTCTGATGGTTTCCTTGATCAGTTCATGGACAGTTTCGTTGAGCGTTTTTGAACCTTCCAGGCGATCCGCAAAATATTTCAGTTCTTCGGCGATGGCGATATTAAGCACGGTGTTAGGCGTAGAGATCGAAGCACTTGAGCCGGGCATTCTGAATTCAAACTTATTGCCGGTAAAGGCGAATGGCGAAGTTCTATTGCGGTCGGTGTTGTCGGAAGGAAAGGACGGGATCGCATGAACGCCGAGTTTGAGATTGTCTTTCTTCTTGTTGGCATAGACTTTGTCCTTTTCAATACTTTCAAGGATCTCGGATAATTCATCACCCAGAAAGATCGAAACAATGGCCGGCGGTGCTTCGGAACCGCCCAGACGGTGATCGTTGCCGGCTGAAGCGATAGAGATCCTCAGCAGATCCTGATATTCGTCAACAGCCTTGATGACGGCACAAAGGAAAATGAGGAACTGGGCATTTTCAATCGGTGTATCACCGGGTTCAAGAAGATTGGTACCGGTATCGGTCTTCAGCGACCAGTTGTTGTGTTTGCCCGAACCGTTTAATGACGCAAAAGGCTTCTCGTGCAAAAGACATTCTAGACCGTGCCTTTTGGCAACCTTCTTCATGATCTCCATAGTCAGGTTATTCTGGTCGGCAGAAACATTGACCGTCAGGAAGTTGTTGGCCAGCTCGTGCTGGGAAGGAGCCACTTCGTTGTGCTCGGTCTTTGCCTGAATACCCAGAGTCCACAGCTCTTCATTGAGATCTCTCATGAATTCCTGAACTCTGGTCTTGATGGTGCCGTAATAGTGATCATTCATCTCCTGACCTTTAGCAGGAAGGGCACCGATAAGCGTACGGCCGCACATGATGAGGTCTTCTCTTTGGTCGAAGTATTTCTTATCGACCAGGAAATACTCCTGTTCCGCTCCGGCTGTTGCTTTGACGTGCTTGACTTTGCTGTTGCCGAAGGCTTTCAGGATTCTTAGGGCCTGAAGGTTGAGTGCTTCCATTGACCTTAATAACGGTGTTTTATGGTCAAGCGCTTCTCCGGAATAGGAAATAAAGATTGTAGGTATGCAAAGGATATTATCCTTGATGAAGGCATAGGATGTCGGATCCCAGGCGGTATAGCCGCGGGCTTCAAAGGTATCTCTTAAGCCGCCAGAAGGAAATGAGGAGGCATCTGCTTCGCCCTTGACAAGATTTAAAGGAGAGAATTCAAGTGTGATCTTGCCCCCGCCGGCGGTCGAGACGAATGATTCGTGCTTTTCAGCGGTAGCTCCGCTTAGCGGATGGAACCAGTGGGTAAAATGGGTTGCACCATTCTCGATCGACCAGTTCTTCATGGCTTCCGCAACTTCCTCGGCTATATCGTTATCAAGCGTCTCGTTGTTTTTGATTGTCTTGCGCAGCCTGTTGTAGGTAGCCTTGGATAATCTGGCTTTCATTACTTCATCATTGAAGACTTTACTGCCGAATAGTTTACTAATATCTGCCATGATGCTGCCTCCTGAATAATTATGTTTTTATTCTACCGCAAGGAAAAATAAAAAAGAATTGAAAGTCAATTCTTTAAAACGATTTTTAAATTACGCCTGCAGATCAGTTGGTTTCCAGTTTGTGTGATCGGCTTTTATCTTGATAGAGCGCTTCATCGGCTCTGTTTACGGCATCGTTGAATTCTGTGACATTGCCGTTATACGGGGCATGGCCGAAAGATGCGCTTAAGGTATAAGGAAGATTGTTTATTTCGTTTTCGGCATTGAGCGCAGTCCTGATCCTGTTTTCAATGTATCTGGCATCTTCCTCCCTGTCGCTTCTTAAAATGATCAGAAACTCATCGCCGCCATAACGGGAAATAAACGGTCTGAAATCCTGATTGGCACAGGCCTTCCTGATTGCCTGGGCAGCTTTGACGATAGCCTTGTCGCCTTCGGTGTGGCCATAGGTATCGTTGATGCGCTTGAAACGGTTAAGGTCCATCATGATGATGTAGTGCTGATTGCTTTCGGACAATCTGCCTGCTTCCTGGGCGATAAACCGCTTAAGCTGAGCTCTGTTGTTTAGACCGGTCAAAGGGTCGATCGATACCAGATTATCCAAAGAAGCGATATAGACATAGACCATCAGGATCGTCAGTCCAAAGCAGAAGATCGGTGCTTTTACAAAAACGATCTGCATGATGCCAAACAGCACCAGCATGATCGGGTAGAAGCCAACTATGATATACTGCGACCGGAAGACATAATTCTCTTTCTTGAAGGCTCTGTAGAGCGACTGCAAAGCCGCAATCAGGGTATAGACCATCGGCGCAGAGATAAACAGGATCGTATAAATCGGAGTCAATGTATAATCCGGATTGATCATCAGCTTAGGGAAGAAGATGAAAAGAAAGACTGATACGTAGATCGGAATGATGCCGGCAATAAGGGTCAATGACACGTTGCGCTTCTTAAGAATATACGAGGCTTTCTGCGATACTTCAATATAGTAAAACCAGTAATAGGTCAGACAGAAAATGAATATCTGGTTGGTAAGATTGGGAATAGTGACCGTCCATCTGTTTTTCGGAAGGATGCCGAAAGATACCAGTTCCCAAAAGATATCCGATATGAAATAGAGAATGTGGTAGATCATGACTCTGTTGAAGACATTCTGTTTCAGCTGCTTGTCTATACCTCTGAGGCTTCTGAAAAGCATGATCGCAAACAGGATAATGCATACAATATTGGCTTCAACATAAAACCAGGCATAATCAGTGTTCATACATTTATGATAGCACTATGAAAAAAGGTATAATAAAAAAGACAGGAAGAATAAAAATAATATGGAAGAATTTCGACCACTGGCAAGGATAAAACAGGCTTTAAGCGAAGAAGAATGTCTGGATGTTCTTAAAACACAAAGACGCGGCGTACTTTCAATCAACGGTGATAACGGCTACCCCTACGGCATGCCGCTGAATCATTACTACGAGGATGGCTGTCTGTATTTTCATGGCGGAAAAAAGGGACACAGGATCGATGCCTTGAAGAAAGATCCAAAGGTCTCATATTGCGTCTATGATGAAGGATATAGAAATGAAGGCGAGTGGCATCTCAATGTGAAAAGCGTCATTGTCTTTGGTGAAGCTGAATTCATTGAAGATGAAGAAAAGATCGCTGAGATCTCAAAGAAACTCAGCTATAAATTCACCAATGATGATAATTACATTGAAGATGAACTGAGAAAATCATTAAAGAATACGGCAATGTTTGTCCTGAAGATCAGACATATGACAGGCAAACTTGTTAAGGAGAAATAAGGGGGATATATGAAACTTAACTACAAACGTACTTTTATCGTCGGATTGGCCTTTCTTTCGATCTGCGCCTTCTGGCAGATGTATGACAACGTCATACCATTGATTTTGACCAACACCTTCAAGCTCAACGAAACATATTCGGGAGCGATCATGGCCGCCGACAATATTCTGGCATTGATCCTGCTTCCGCTTTTCGGTTCATTGTCGGACAAATACGAAACCAAGATCGGCAAGCGCATGCCTTTCATTCTTTTTGGTACGGGACTGGCCATCATTCTGATGAACATCCTGCCGATCATCGACAACAGCTATTACCAGCAGGCAAGTACAGCCAAGGTTGTATCCTTTGTCATAGTTCTGGGATTACTGCTTATTGCGATGGGTATCTATCGTTCACCGGCGGTAGCTCTGATGCCTGATGTTACGCCAAAACCGTTAAGATCCAAAGCCAATGCGGTCATCAACCTGATGGGTGCAGTCGGCGGCATAATCTACCTGGCTGTTGCGGCAGTCTTATATCCAAACTCCAAGACAGTCGGCGTAGCTCATGTTGACTATCAGATCCTGTTCATCTTTGTGGCAGCGATCATGTTCATATCGGTTGGCCTGCTGTTTCTGATCATCAAGGAACCGCAGCTGGTTGCGGAAAACAAGGCACTTGAGGAGCAGCATCCGGAATGGAATCTGGCTCAGGATGACGGATCAGGAAATGAGAAGCTTCCTGATGATGTCAAAAGATCACTGGCTTTCCTGCTTGGTTCGATTGCCTTGTGGTTTATCGGCTACAATGGCGTAACGACCTGGTTTACAACCTATGTTTCCGTTGTCATGGGACAGGGCTTGGGCGGAGCCAGCACTTGTCTGCTTGTGGCGACAGCCGGAGCGATCGTCTCCTATATCCCGATCGGCAATATTGCATCAAAGATCGGCCGCAGGAAGACCATCATGATGGGAATCATCCTGCTGTCTGTGATGTTTTTTATGGGCTTTATCCTCACCAACGTCTTCAAGACCATCAACTTCATCATGTATGTCAGCTTTGCCCTGGTCGGTTTTGCCTGGGCAGCGATCAACGTCAACTCCTTACCGATGGTGGTTGAGATGTGCAAGGGTTCCGATATCGGCAAGTTCACCGGCTACTATTACACAGCCTCCATGGCTGCGCAGATCGTCACCCCGATCCTGGCCGGAACCTTGATGAGACTTATCTCCTACAAGATTCTGTTCATCTATTCGGCTTTCTTTGTTTTGATGTCATTTGTAACGATGACGCAGGTCAAGCACGGCGACCAGAAGGTTGAAGCCAAAAAGGGTCTTGAAGCCTTTGAAGATATGGAAGACTGAAAAACCAAAAACAGTAATTCAAGATGAGGCATCGGATACAGGATCTGATGCCTTTTATAAACCGGATATTGAAACAGATAAGTTTCCTTCAGGGAAGCTTTTAGATACAATCATATATAGTATGGAATTATCCGTAAAGAGCTTTTATGAACTGAGTGTTGATGAACTTTACAGAATCCTGAAATTCAGAGTTGATGTCTTTGTGGTGGAACAGAATTGTCCCTATGAAGAGATCGATGATCAGGATCAGAAGGCCATACATCTTTATCTTTCGGATGATGAGAAGATTGAAGCATATTTAAGGATCATTGATGAAGATGATCACGCAAAGATCGGCAGAGTCATTGCCAAGGAAAGAAGAAAAGGCCTGGGAACGATGATCATGAAAGAAGCGATCAGGGTCTGTAAAGAAGTTTTAAAGAAGGATAAAATAATCGTAGAAGCCCAGACTTATGCCAGGGAGTTCTATGAAAAACTTGGTTTCAGGGCAATCTCAGAGCCGTTTGATCTTGACGGTATTGAACATATTAAAATGATCAGGGAGTAATTGAAAGGAGAGTACACACATGTTTTATTTTTTGATGGCACCATACCTTACATATAATCTGGTACTGATTGCGGCAGCAGTCATTCCGGCGATATTTTTGCTGGTAAGAGTGTACAGATCAGATCGCCTGGAACAGGAGACTCCGGCACTTTTGGGAAGACTTGTGCTGGCCGGTATCATTTCCACGCAGATCGCTTTACTTTCAGAAAGGATCCTGAGTAATATCCTGGTCAATGTCGTGGACTATGATACGACTTTATATAGAGTGCTGCTTTATTTTGTCTGTGTCGGTGTATCGGAAGAAGGCGCCAAGTATTTCATGCTGAAGAAAACGACCTGGAGATCACCGGAATTCAACTGTATCTTTGATGGCATAGTCTATGCGACCTTTGTATCGCTTGGCTTTGCCTTGTGGGAAAACGTCAGCTACGTCATGCACTATGGCTTCACCAACGCCATAGTCAGAGCCTTTACAGCTATACCGGGCCATGCCTGCTTCGGTGTCTTTATGGGTGTCTTCTATTCGGCATCCAAGCTCTATGAACTTCAGGGCGATCTTCCAAAATCAAAACTGTTCGGTTTTCTTTCCATCTTTGTCCCGGTTTTGATTCATGGCGCATACGACTACATCGCCACGATCCAGGATTACAATGCAACATATTATTTCATTGCCTTCATTGTCGTGCTGTTTATCGTTTCCAACAAGATCATCAAGGACGTTTCCAGAAATGACCGCTATATGGTCTTCTATGACGACATCAACAGCAACATGCATAACTTTCACTAAAAACATAACGGACTGTCTTAGGACAGCCCGTTGTTTTCATATACGCATTTTCCGTTAAGATAGGTCTTTAAGACCCTGATCTTATGAATAGAGAACTTATCGATTTCAAACGGATTTTCATCAAGGATAACGAAATCCGCAAGATAGCCTTCCTTGATGAGGCCTTTATAATTTTCTTCAAAGCTGCCGATAGCAGAATTGATCGTAAAGGAATCAAGCGCTTCCTTGACTGAGAAGGCCTGCTCAGGCAGATAAGGTCCGGTGCCATCGATCGAAGTTCTCGTGATCGCACATTCAATGCCTTTCAAGGCATCCGGTATCTCGACCGGCGCATCGGAACCGTTTGAAACGATTAGGCCGTTATCCATCAGGGTTTTCCAGCTGTAGCTTGTTGAAGCGAGGTCTTTACCTACTCTTTGTTCAACAATGTGGTTGTCATAATCAAGGAAGATCGATTGGGCATAGATGTGAAGTTTCAGCTTTTCCATTCTTTCAAGCTGATCGGCTCTGGAGATCTGACAGTGGACAACGCCATGACGATGATCATTTCGCGGATGATTCTTCAGGGCCTTATCGATCGCGTTCAATACCTGATCAAGACAGGCGTCACCGATCGTATGGACTGCCACCTGCATATTATTCCTGTTTGCCAGATCGATCATCGCATCCATCTGTTCATCGCTGAACAGGTTGAAGCCGATCTGGCTTGGATCATCATTGTAAGGCCTGCTTAAATGCGCGGTCCTGCCGCCCAATGAGCCGTCTCCCAGCATCTTCAAAGGGCCTATTTTAAACATCCTGGTTCCGGCCCCTGTGACATTGCCGGCAGCGATGAATCTTTGAAGTTCACCAGGTTCCGTAAAGTTGGACTGCTCATAGACTCTGACCGTGAGTTCGCCGCTTTCTTCCAGTTCCCTATATGCTTCGTTTACGGTCTCAAAAGGTATCTCTCTGAACACGCAATAATCATCGGATTGCGATGAGGTGATGCCGAAGCTGTTTAAGGCTCTGGCTCCGGATCTGATCATTTCCTTGAGACCTTCCTTATCAGGAAGCGGCTTGAATCTCTGCAATACTTCAATCGCGTTGTCGCAAAGGATGCCGTTTTCAAAATCGATTGAGCCGCCTTCCGGGGCAACAGTATTCTCATCTATTCCTGCCATTTTCAGTATTTTTGAGTTGACGACGCAGACATGTCCGCAGGCTCTGGTCAGAACGATAGGTATATCTTTATTGATGCTGTCGAGATCCTTCTTTGAAGGCATGCGGTCGACATCGGTGAAATAATCCTGATTCCAGCCTCTTCCGGCGATCCAGGTCTTTTCGTTTATTTCCTTTGAAGCAATGAATTCCTTCAGATATTCCAGCATTTCCTTTAATGAAGAAGTGTGTTCGTTAAGCTTGGCCATCAGCAGGGACTGGCCGTAATTGAGCAGATGCATATGGGAATCATTGAAACCCGCACAGACAAACCTGCCTTTAAGATCGACTTTTTCATCAGTTTCGATCTTCACGACCTCTTCATTTGTTCCGGTTTTGACAAACAGCCCGTCTTCCACAATGAAAGCCTGTACAAAGTCGTTCCCGGTATAGATTTTTCCGTTATAGTAAGTTGTTTTCATAATTGAGACCTCTAGTTAATTATATGTTAAAACCGATGAAAACAGATTTTTACCGGAAAAGTGTAAAGAATGTACCATTATTCCCTCAGAAAAGTGTTAAAAAGTGTGATTATTCGTCAAGAAAAGTGTAAAGGAGCGAAAAACACAGGAACTGATGTAAGAATACAGATTCTAATTTAAGATATACTTTTGTTAAATGAAGAAAATGATTGCCGGACTTATCTTGCTTATACTGGATGGAGTGGGAATGTTTCTGTTTAAGAGCTTTCCTGATTTTTTCTTTCCGGTTTACAGGAATATTTCAAAAGAGTGGATAGATTTTTTAAGCAGAATCACCGGCATCTTTCCTTTTTCCATATGGGATATTGCGGCAGCTGCACTATTAATCATAGCGATCATCAGCATGATAACTTCAGTCAGAAAAAGAAGATTTCTGAAGTGGCTTTCTGATGTGTTTCTGTTTGTTTCGGTAATGGTTTTTGTAGCGGTATACGGCTGGATGCTTAATCATTATGCGCCGGATCTTTCCACATATATCGATCTCAATGTGAAGGAGTACAGCGTTGAGGAACTGAATGAGGCCTGCGAATACTATCTGCTTGAAGCAGGAAAGCTGTCATTACAGATGGACAGAGACAAAGAGTATCATCTCAAGGAATATGATGTCTATGAGATAGGAGAACTTGCGGGAAAGGCCTACAGGAATATTGAAGATGAATATCCGATCTACAGGGGTTCTGATGCAAGAGTAAAGAGTTTTTCATTAATCGGCGACTATCTTCTATATAACGATATTGTGGGCATGTTTATGCCTTTGGATGGCGAAGCCAGTGCATGTGCCAATGCGGCCAGTGTGCAGTTACCTTATTACATGTGCCATGAGGCAGCTCATCGTCTGGCTCTTGCCAGTGAACAGGAGGCAAACTTTGCGGCCTTCATGGCCTGTACAAATAACGAAGATAAACGTTTTCTTTACAGCGGCTACTATATGGCCTTCTCTTACTGTTTTTCTTCTTTATATAAAACCGATCCTGAAAGAGCTTTGGCTTTATATGACAAATACAAGGAAGACAGAAGTGTACTTCTGGTCAGACTTGATCGGAGCGATGCCTATGAATTATACAGAAAATATGAATCGAAGCTTTCGGAAGTTTCCGATCAGATCAACGATACCTATCTGAAGACGTTCTCACAGGAGGACGGCATTCAATCATACGGCAAGGTCACGGATTATCTGATAGCTTATTATCAGAAATACAGGTAACAGGTCTTATATTTATCAGGTATTATCTTAAGGGTATTTTTCTTTTGAAGAATACCTTTTTAATTGACAGTCAAAAGCAAGGTGAAAAGCCATTAATGAAAACATTTTCATAAACTATGAAAATTATGTAAAATATGTTTGACAAGCGTTTTCAATGAGGTTAAAATTTATCATATAAATTACTCAATCGAAAGGAGATTGTTAATGAAAAAGTTATTAGCTGTTTTATTGGCATTACTCATTTTGGTAGGTTGCTCAAACGGCGGTGGCGGCAACAACGAACCCGCTGAAGACGTAATCATCTATCAGAACGAAAATGTCAGAAAGGCAATTCTCTATGCTTTGGATCGTGAATCTATCGCCAAGTCACTGAACGATGGTTCAATCGCTGCTGAAGGTATCATTCCTTTCAAGCTTGCAGGTAATCCAAGCACTGGTGCTGACTTCAGAGATGATGCCGGCAAGGTTGTAGACTACGATGTCGACAAGGCAAAGGATTTCTACGCCAAGGCTTGTGAAGAATTAGGCGTTAAAGAGTTATCTATCGAACTGTTATATGGTACAAACGAAGGTGACTCAGTAATCAAGGCTGCTGAACAGGTTGCATACTTCCTGGAAGAAGTTGGCTTCAAGGTATCTTTAGTCTCTAAGCAGAAGAAGGAAAGACTGCAGATGATGACTGATGGTACTTACCAGGTATGTCTGACTCGTTGGGGCCCGGACTATGCTGACCCACAGACTTACATGGATCTGTTTGTAAGCACAAATACCGCAAATAACTCCGGCCGTTACAACAGCCCAGAATATGACCAGCTGGTCGCTGATGCTGAAGCAACGACTGATATGGATGCAAGATGGCAGAAGTTCATCGCTGCTGAAAAACAGCTGGTTGAAACAGATGCTGCTGATATCCCGGTATTCCAGGCCGGTGGCGCTATGATCATCAGACCTACAATTTCCGGAATCCAGTTCCACTCTGCTGCTGTTGATAACTATCGTCATATCGTTGGCAAGGATGATGTTACACTCGTAACTAATACTGATATCCTTTCACTAGATAACCATATCGCTACTGATGGTACTTCATTCATCGCTCAGACAATGTTCTTATCAGGTCTGACTGAACTTGATGCTGACGGCAACTGGGTACTTGATCTGGCTGAAAGCTATGAAATGAGCGAAGACGGTACAGTTTATACCTTCAAGATCAGAGACAATGCTAACTGGTATGACAAGGACGGCAACGTTGTTGCTCCGGTAACTGCTCAGGACTTCGTTGATGGCTGGAACAGAATCCTTGAAACGGATCTTGCTTCTGAATATGCTTGGTGGATCACTGATGTCTTGCTCGCAAAAGAGTGGGAAGCTGTTGATGAAAAGACCTTCAAGGTAACTCTTGAAAAACCAAACGGCATCTTCATGGGCTGTCTGGCATTCCCAAGTGCTTTCCCAATCAACAAGGAATTCGTTGATGCTCAGGGTGATCAGTATGCTACAAGCGCTGATACAATGCTGGCAAACGGTCCATTCCTCTTCAAGTCATGGACTCCTGGCTATTCATATGAATTTGAATTGAACGAAAAGGGTTATCAGTATGCTGACTACGTTGCAGCTGGTAACGCTAAGAAGGTTGTCTTCAGAGTACTGGAAGATACTCAGACTGCTCTTATGGAATATGAAGCCGGTAACCTCGATACTGTTATCCTTTCAGGTGAACAGGTTACTGCCAATAAGGACAAAGAAGGTTTCGTAGATCGTTTACAGGGTTACTTATTCTACCTGTCAATCAACATCAATCACTACGAATAATTTACAGTAGATTATAGGACCTTTATAAACTAGAGCGATTAAAGTCTAATCGCTCTAGTTTTCTAAATTTTAAAGGGGGTTAAAAGTGAAAAAATATATTCTGAAAAGAGTGCTGACATCATTAGCTACGCTGATTGTCATCCTGCTGGTGCTCTTCATCCTGATGGACCTGATGCCAGGTACGCCATTCAATGATGAGAAACTGACAGAAGCACAAAAAGCTTTACTTTATGCAAAGTACGGATTGGATAAGCCTGTGTTTACCCGTTTCTTTCTGTATGCCAAAAACATGCTGAAGGGAGATCTGGGTGTTTCATATGCGATAAACAAGAATTTTGCTGTTAGTGAAATGGTAAAAGACCGTTTAGGTATTTCGATCGGAGTTGGTGCAATGGCTATGCTTATAGGAACGATCCTGGGTCTGATCCTGGGAATCCTGGCTGCCTTGAACCACAACACCTGGATCGATAACCTCTGCTCTGCTATTTCAGTAATAGGTGTCAGCGTTCCATCCTATGTATTTGCACTGCTGCTATGCTACTACATCGCCTATCGTTTCGGCTGGCTACCGATCCTGTATAATACCGATCAGCCGATGATCTCTTTGATCCTTCCGGCAATCGCCTTAAGCGTTTCGCCTACGGCCAACATTGCCCGTTTCACCAGATCGGAAATGTTGGATGTCCTAAATTCCGACTACATCCTTCTGGTACAGTCAAAGGGCGTCAAGAACTGGAAGATGATCATTTCGCATGTTCTGCGTAATACTCTGATCCCGGTCATTACCGTCATGGGTCCGATCCTGGTCAACCTTCTGACCGGCTCTTCCGTTATTGAGAAGATCTTTGGTATCCCGGGTATCGGCCGTCTCATGATCACGGCTATTCAGGAAAATGACTACAACGTTACGATCGCCTGTGCGTTCGTATATTCAGTCATGTATATCGTGACGATGCTGTTTGTTGATATCCTCTACGGTATCATCGATCCGCGTATCCGTATCGCAAAGGAGGGAGAATAATTATGAGCAACTATGTCCATGAAGATTTCCATCATGATGATTTTGAATTTGCGCATGCCGCAGATGAAAAACTGATCGACAGGAATTACAGCTCGACCTCCTATATCAAGGATGTCTGGAACAACTTCAAGAAAAACAAGGGTGCCCTGATCGGTGCAGTGATCATTATCTTCCTTATTCTCATGGCTGTTCTGGGTCCTAATATGAATGAATATACCTATAAGCAGATCCATGGCGGACAGGAGTGTCTGGTACCACGTGTTCCGGTGCTGGAAAAGCTTGGTATCTTTGATGGCTACCATAACGGTGTAAATCAATACGCTGCGCAGGATGTTCCGGATACCTACTACTGGTTTGGAACCGATACGCAGGGCAGAGACATCTGGACCAGAGTCTGGTCCGGTACAAGAGTATCCTTGATCATCGCCTTTGCGGCTGTAGTCATCGATATCGTCATTGGTATGATTTACGGTTTAGTTTCCGGTTTCTTTGGCGGAACCGTCGATAATGTCATGCAGCGCTTTGCCGAGATCCTCAACGGCATACCGACGCTGGTCATCGTTACCCTGCTTGGCATGGTGCTTCCGGCCGGTATCACTTCGATTATCTTTGCGCTGATGCTGACAGGCTGGATCGGCATGGAAAGAATCGCCAGAGCTCAGGTCTTAAAGGTCAAGGAACAGGAATTTGTTCTGGCTTCAAGGACGCTCGGTGCTTCAAGATTCAAGATCATCTTCTCCGAGATCCTGCCTAATATCCTGGGTCAGGTCATCGTCACAAGCATGTTCTCGATCCCTAATGCAATCTTCCTTGAGGCTTATCTGTCCTTCTTGGGCTTAGGTGTTCCTGCACCTATGGCATCACTTGGCTCATTAGTTTCTGACGGATATAAATCCATGACAACTTTCCCGCACATCCTGGCTATTCCGGTCATCGTTATGGCCGTGCTGATGCTGTGCTTCAATCTGTTTGCGGATGGTCTTAGAGATGCATTCGATCCTAAGATGATAAACAAGTAAGGAGGTCACATGGAAAAGGTTAAAAGAAATAAAAACGATCGTGTTCTATATATTCGTGATCTCAATATCTCCTTCAAGACCGCTTATGGTACCGTGCGTGCCATCAGAGGCGTAAGACTCGACCTGTTTAAAGGCGAGACGATCGCCATTGTTGGTGAGTCCGGTTCCGGCAAGTCTGTAACCGTCAAGACGATCATGGGCATTCTTGATTCAAACGGCGTCATCGATTCCGGTCAGATCATCTATCGCTATAAGGACGATGATGGTGTCGAACAGGAAGTTGACCTCGTCAAGATGCCGCAGAAGGAAATCCGCTATAAGCTCTGCGGTAAACACATCGCCATGGTCTTCCAGGATCCGATGACTTCTCTGGATCCGACCATGACTATCGGTAACCAGATCATGGAACCGATGAGAGAGCACTACAAGATCTCCAAGCAGGAAGCCAAGAAGCGGGCTCTTGAACTTATCGAGGAAGTCGGAATCGATAATCCGGATAAGCGTTTCAGACAGTATCCGCATGAACTTTCCGGCGGTATGAGACAAAGAGTTGTCATCGCCATTGCCCTGGCTTGTGATCCGGATATCCTGATCTGTGATGAGCCTACTACGGCACTGGATGTTACGATTCAGGCGAAGATCCTTGAACTGATCAAGGAACTGCAGGTCAAGAAGGGAATTTCCGTTATCTATATCACGCACGATTTAGGCGTTGTTGCCAAGGTCGCTGACTATGTAGCTGTCATGTATGCCGGAAGAATCGTGGAAAAAGGCAAGATCAACGAAGTCTTCTATGATCCGCGTCATCCGTATACCTGGGGCTTACTCAGTTCAATGCCGGATACCGACACCAATTCCCACAGACTCTTTGCGATCCCGGGTTCTCCACCTAACCTGATGGAAAGAGTGGAAGGCGATGCGTTTGCGCCAAGAAATCCGTTCGCTTTGAATATCGATTATCGTGAAGAACCGCCAATGTATGATATTGGGGGACAGCACCGTGTAGCTTCGTGGTTACTGGATCCTAGAGCTCCGCACGTCGACATGCCGCCAGAGCTGGTTGAAAAACTGGAGAAGATGAAGAAGGAGGCAAATATCAATGAGTGAAAACAGAACACCTTTGCTTCATGTAGAAAATCTTAAGCAGTATTTCAAGATCTCCCGCAAGTTCACGACCAAGGCAGTCGATGGCATCAGCTTCGATATCTATGAAGGTGAGACTTATGGTCTTGTTGGTGAATCCGGTTCCGGTAAATCAACAACCGGCAGATCAATCATCAGACTCTATGATCCGACTGACGGCAAGATCATCTTCGATGGTCGCGACATCTCGGGTAAACTGTCAAAGGAAGATGAGAAATATCTCAGGACCAACATGCAGATGATCTTCCAGGATCCTATGGCATGTCTAAATCCACGTAAGAAGATCTCGCAGATCATTGCGGAAGGACTTGAGATCCATCACATCTGCAGTTCCAAGGAAGAAGTTGAACAGAAGGTCGCAGACATTCTGGACAAGGTCGGCCTTTCCAAGGAACAGGGTACAAGATTCCCACATCAGTTCTCTGGTGGTCAAAGACAGAGAGTCGGTATCGCCAGAGCCCTGGTCATGAATCCGAAACTCGTCATTGCGGATGAATGTATCTCAGCCCTGGATGTATCCATTCAGGCTCAGGTCGTAAACCTCATGAAGGACTTACAGGATGAATTGGGAACGACATATCTGTTCATTGCCCATGACCTGTCAATGGTCAAGTATATTTCCGACAGAATCGGAGTCATGCATCTGGGTCATATCGTTGAAACAGGTACTACCGATGATATCTTCCAGAATCCGATCCATCCTTATACAAAATCTTTGCTGTCAGCAATTCCACATCCGAATCCGATCGTAGAGAAGAAGCGTCAGGCTCTTACCTACAACAAGGAAGAGGAAGGAGTAGATTATGAAGCAGGACACGAGATAATCGTCTCCGATACTCATAAGATCCTGGCAACAGACGAAGAATATAGGAAGTGGACTGCACAATAACACAACAGAGAAGGAACATGTAACAGTGTTCCTTTTTTGATGGATCATACCTCAGATAAAACATGGGAATTAGATTGTACAATAACGTACATACTAATATGAAAAGATGTTTTAAGATATCCTGTTTATAGGAAGAATTTTTTGTTCTTAGAATGGAGAAATATTAAAACAACAATCTTTCGATTAAAAACCTTACAAAACTTCGATTTATTCTGTGTGAAACGAAAAAATTAATCAATTTCACAGATTTTCTTAGTCACAAAGTAGGCAATTGCCAGACCTGCAGCTGATGGAACAAAGGCTGATGAACCGGGTATACTTCTTCTGGTACTATCCTTTTCTATCTCTTTGATGTCAAACAGAGGTTTAAGAGGCTTCTCTGTAGAATATACGACATCAAGTTTTTTTATGTGTCTTTCCTTTAGTTTTTTCCTCATGATCTTCGCCAGAGGATCGCCGCTGGTTTTGTATATATCAGTTATAACTACTTTAGTAGGATCAAGTCTGTTTCCACAGCCCATTGCAGAAATGATCGGTATATCAAGTTTCTTGGCTGTATCGATGATATCGAGTTTGGCAGTTACCGTATCGATCGCATCAACGATATAGTCATATTCTTTAAACGGAAACATATCTTTCTTATCAGGAAGATAGAAACAGTCATAGGTATTAACTTTTATGTATGGATTTATACTTAGAACTCTTTGTCTGGCCACTTCAACTTTCTTTTGACCGACATTATCTCTGGTGGCGATAATCTGTCGGTTGATATTGCTTAAAGCGACATCATCGTTGTCTATGAGATCAAGAGTACCGATACCGGTCCTGGCTAGTCCTTCAACAGCATATCCGCCTACTCCGCCAACACCAAAGACCGCCACTCTGGAATTGGCCATTTTCTCGAGGGCTTGTTTTCCGATTATCAGTTCTGTCCTAATGAATTCTTCCATTAAGAATATTATACGTTAGTCCAACAGATATTTTGGCATGATTGTAAACGCTATCCAAGGCTAAAAAAGCCTTAAATATTCCACAAAAAATAAAAAAATACTAGAATATTATTATATGTCTGAAGACATATATGTACTTAGTTTTAAGTAGATAAGGATGACAGATATGGCAAACAAAACTATTGTTGTAGGAGCAGGAAGGATGGGCGGTTCAATAGCCCGTTATCTCAACGAAACGTCGAATGTCGTTATCGTTGACAGGAACCTGTTCAAACTGGAAAAGCTTCAGGATTACACCGGTTTCTATGAAGTCGGTGATGCGACTGATCTGCAGTTTCTGGAGAAGATCGGTGCCAAGGAGGCAAATAGAGTCGTTATTGTTACGGAAGACGATAATGTCAATATTTTCTTGGCTGATCTTTTTGAAAAGATCATTGGCTGCAAGAATATCTATATCAGGCTGAAGGACTCACGAAAGAGAAAACTTGTCAGTGATTCGATCGTCTGCATATGTCCATTTGATCTGTCACTGGATTATTTTGAAACGGAAAACGGAAAGAAGGAAGCATAAATGAAAGTTGTTATAGCTGATGGCTTCCATGAAGCCGATTATATTATCAATCTGTTCAATACCAAGCTTAATGACCTGGTGGTCATTAACGAGAATGAAGATATTGCCAAGTATCTGTCTTTGAACAACGACATTCCGGTCATGATCGGTCATTGCACAAAAGAAAGTGATCTGATTGAAGCCGGTGCTCAGGACTGCGATCTTTTCATGGCTCTGTCTGAGGATGACTACAAGAGCTATGTTGCCTGCAAGACCGCCAAAAACATTGGGGCTAAAAGGGTAATCGCTACCGTCATAAATCCTAAGAACGTCAAGATCTTCAAGGACCTCGGTATTGATATGGTCGTATGTTCAACCTATCTTTTAGGTGAACAGATCCGCAACCTGACTTCAATTGAAAACATGGTCAATTCACTCTCCATAGAAGATGATAAGGTCGTAATACTGGAGATTAAGGTCAATGATTCTTTGGCCGTCAATGGCAAGACTCTGGCGGAGATCAATATCTCCGATCTTGGTGTTATAAGCTCAATTATGCGTGCCGGCAAGGCTATCATTCCAAACGGTCAGAGCCAGATCCTGAGTGGTGATACAGTGCTGATCGTTACGACGACGGAAGACCGCAACAAGATCATCGATATCTTCAAGAGGAAGAAATAAATGAAGAAAGATTATTACCGTCTGGTGATGTACTATATGGGCATCTTTATCATGATGATCGGTCTGATCCAGCTTTTTCCAATGGTGGTCATACCTTTCTATCCTGAAGAGATAAACTATGCCTACTGTTTCCTGATCCCGGGAATTGCTTCAATGGTTGCGGGCTATCTTTTGCGGCATTTTTTCAAGAATACAAAGATCCTGAAACTGGAAAAGAACTATGACGCCTTCCTGATTGTATCCATCTGGCTTTCGGCCATCATTATTTCAACTGTGCCATGGATGCTCAAGGGTGACTATGATTTCTCGCAGGCCTGCTTTGAGATGACCAGCGGCTATTCTACAACGGGTCTTTCGGTAGTTGATGTCGACCATACGCCGCACATCTTCCTTTTATTCAGAAGCATAACACTGTTCATCGGCGGTGTGGGATTCGTGCTGATCATAACTTCTGCCTTCTCGGATAAGTATGGACTTAATCTTTACAATGCGGAAGGTCACAACGACAGACTTATGCCTAATCTTAAATCATCAGCCCGACTCATCCTATCCATATATTCGGCTTATATACTGTTTGGAACGATCGCCTATATCATCTTCGGCATGCCGGTATTCGATGCGATCAATACTTCGATCGCAGCTATTTCTACCGGCGGATTCTCGGTCATCGGTGAAAGCATCTACGGTTATCATTCCCTGCCGATCGAGATCGTAACCATTATTCTGATGGTCCTGGGCCAGACCAACTTCATGCTGCATCTGAACTTCTTCAGAAAGAAATTCAATAAATACTTCAATCACTGTGAGACCAAGTTCTTCGCCTTCCTGGCGGTTGTGTTTATCACAGTCATGACGATTAATCTGCTGAAATATGATTATGCAGATAACTTCCTGGAGAGCCTAAGATATTCCGTGTTCCAGTTTGTCACCTGCATCACAACGACAGGCTTTGTCTCGGTCAAAGATATGGCTGTACTGCCGTCCGGCTTTGTGACGGTGATGATCCTGATGATGCTGATAGGCGGTGATCAGGAATCAACCGGCGGAGGTATCAAACAATACAGGGTTATCGTCACTTTAAAAGGCATCTACTATTCTTTAAAGGAATCGGTACTGAATCGCAAGGTTATCACGACACACTATATCTACAAGCTTGGCGAGAAGTTTGAGCTGGGCAATGATGAGATAAGACAGACATCCACATACATCCTCTTCTACCTGATCCTGTTCTTTGTGGGCTCAATGATCTTTACGATGTACGGGTATTCCTTGCAGGATTCAATGTTTGAATTCTCATCGGCAATTTCAACCGTCGGCCTGTCTGTCGGCATCACCAATTACCATGCCAGCAAGGTCATTCTGTGGACAGCGATAGTGGGCATGTTTTTAGGCAGAATGGAGATCATGGTCGTATTCAAGGCCTTCATCAGAGGCTTCCAGGATCTGAAAAACAGAGAATATCTCTAAATCAGTATGAAAGAAGCAAAGAAAATGCTAAAATAGAATAGTTAGGGTAGGTCAACGATTTATGGAAAACAAAAAAGACATCAGAGAAGAATTAGTTTCAAAGCTTGAGGAGTTACTCGGCGAAGAAGATGCCGGTTCGGCATTCTTAAAGGCAAAGGATTTAAAGAGAAGATGGCCGCGCGTCAGAGAAGAGGAAGAATCTTTCTATGAGAGCGAAATGAGTGCCAAATTCAATCAGTTGCTGGATGAACTTTCCAGCAAGGCTGGCAATGTTTATGTCAACACCGAAGAAAAGAAAGCCGAAATCATTCAGAAGGCTAAGGACATCCTGAGCAAGAATTCCTTCAAGAAGGGTACTGATGAAATGAAGCAGCTTCTGGAAGAATGGAAGCATGCCGGACGCATCAACAAGGAAAAGGATGATGAACTCTGGAACGAATTCAATGCGATCAGAAATGAATTCTTCGAGAAGAAGAACGAATACTATGAGAAACTAAAGGAGTCTTTTGAAGCCAACAAGGCCTTAAAGGAAGAACTCATCGCCAAGGCTAAAGAGATCGCCGGTATCGAAAACATCAAGGAAGCCGGCAACAGATCCAACGAACTGATGGAAGAGTGGAAGAAAGTCGGTTCGGCTGGCCGCAAGGATGATGATTCATTATGGCAGGAATTCCTGGCTGAAAGAAAAGCCTATTTCGCAAGAAGAGATGCTTACTATGATTCAATGAAAGAGACCTACGCCAAGAGAGTTGAAGAAAAGAAAGAGCTGATTGCTCAGGCCAAGATCTATCTTGCAAGAAGCGAATTCACTGATGAAGAGGTTTCAGCTTTAAAGGAACTCAGAACAAAGTGGAAGGAAGTTGGAAACGCCGGTAAGGATCACGAGAATGATCTGTGGAACGAATTCAACACCATCGTCAACAAGTACTTCGAAAACATGAAGTTCTACAGAAGCTAAATCAAAAAATATAAAATCAAACAATCTCCTGCAGGAGGTTGTTTTTGTATCAGGAATCACCAAGCATTTATAATTAATACAGTAAAACATACTGATTAAAAAACTGCTATATAGTGAAAAAATAGTGAAGAAATAGTGAAATTAGCCTAACCAAAGACGATGAACGTAGAACAGAAACAGGAATTAAGAAAAGATTTTCTGGAGAACGGATTTGATTCCTATGTCTTTTTTACATTGTCCAATAAGGAAGTAGATCTGGCAGAAGAACTCAACGGCAAATATGAAGATTTATATGCCCTGGTTTTAAAAAGGATGATGCATCGTTCTGATCATGGAAAGAAATGGGATGAAGAATCTGTTCTGATAAAAGGTTATGTTTTCATCTATGTACCAAAGGGTTATGATATCCGCTATATCCGTTCCGACAACAACCCATATCGTATCCTTAAATGGCAACTTGAATTAGGTAAACTGTTTGGTGACGATTATCGCTACAGCGAATGGGTGTTGCAGCAGGATGGATTGATTGGTGTATCTAAGGCAATTAAAGTCAACGAAATGGTCAAGATCGTCGATGGACCATTGGCAGATTTTGAAGGCTGTATCGTTAAATATTCAAAACGCAACCGGAATTGTCTGGTGGAGGTCAATTTCATGAATCAGACGATAAGAACCTGGCTGCCTTTTGAATGGACTGATCAGAACTATATAATGGATGACAAACAGGACTCTGCGGAATAAAATCTGTAAAGTTTTTCAGTAAACGGCAAAATTAGTTTTATGTAAGTTAATTGTTGCTCGAAAAATACCTCAAGTATATTAAAAAGTCGTTCTAAAAAGTTGTTATTTTTGTTGAAAGCCGTTTAAAAAAGTCTTGAGTAAAATGTCGAATAAAAATAAAAAGAATCGGTTATTCTGTGATTTGGGGATGTATAACTTACCACATCTTTTTATATTCTTTAGGCGTAATACCTTCAATCTTTTTGAAAACCCTGGAAAAATAGTTGGGGTCTTTTATTCCGCAGGCTGAAGCTACATCTTCAATGCTTTCATCAGAAAATCTTAAAAGTTCTTTTGATCTGGTGATCCTTTTTTCCAGAATATAGTTATTGATCGTCGTGCCATATCTTTCCTTGAAAGCTCTTGTCAGATAGAACTTGTTTATATAGAATTGTGAAGATAATCGATCAAGAGAGATATTGGAAAGATAATTGGAGTCAATATACTGTTTGATCGTATCAAGATTATATTTGCGGTACTTGCTGGAATCTTCATATATCGTTTCAGACATTAATAGATTAAGAAGATTGACCAGTTCCGGATGATAGAAATTGATAGGCAAGTACTGTGTTTTTGGTGATATTCTAAAAAAGTATTGAATAGGTAGGAAAATGGATCTAAAAACTTTTTTCCGGAAATATAAGATCGCGATGATCATCCTGCTGATGGCGGACTTCATCCTTTGTCTGACACTGTGGCTTAATCATGAATATGCCCAGATCCATCTCTATTAGATTCTTTTTCAATTGA
>JAEEGL012427464.1_pt1 | contig 23954 bp, 15 predicted proteins | sample 9134231 | NCBI WGS metagenome assembly JAEEGL01 (sample SAMN16246548, study PRJNA631951) | gut metagenome | biome: gut microbiome; feature: rumen; material: fiber-attached | host: Bos | place: Iran: Karaj | collected 2018-10
AAGTATGTGCTGTCGCCATACGAGATTACCAACGGACCGCAATTCCAACTGGTGATTACTCCGATTGACCCGACCATGCCGGCGTTCTTCACCTCCGACGACCTCCAGGACCAGAACTACTGGGAGCCGATGTTCAAGTACTATACCGCCCAATTGGCAGGACAAGAGATGGTTGCGCAGGACAACATCAAGCGACTCTACTTGGGCGATGTGCAACTGCTGCAGGGGCAGTTTGCCAACTACAACACGCTACACATCATCGGATTTGACTTGAATGGAGATTATGTTCTGCCCAAAGGATGCTTTCAGTATGCAGGTCAACACCTCGACGAAATCAATGTGCACTGCAACGGCATGATGACGCTGGAGCCAAACTCCATCCCGGCAGACAAGGCATTTGATGTCAATGTCAACACAACCGACCTACAGCAGACCTGGGAACAGTACAAGCAGCAGTTCAACTGCCAGTACACGGTCAACCTGCAGGCCGAAGTGGGTATCAATTCGTTCAGCATCGTCATCAACATGGGAGGTGGCAACGAGGAACAAGAGATTCCCAGTTCGGGAATGCCCGAGGTGGATCTCACCGATAACGGCACGAACGCCGAAAGGGCGTTTGTCATTGACGGATTCAAAGCGACTACCACAGGTGAGATGACAACAGTCAAGATGTTCGGAGCGGTTTACAAGGTGGGTCAACAGGCTGCAGAGTGGCATGCGGTCACCGCTCAGCAAGTGAGTGAAGGAAACTGGCAGGCGACAGGACAGAACATCGACCTGATGGATGGATTGACTGTTGGCGAAACATACATCCTGGAGGTCTATCTCGAAGCCACCGATGCCGAAGGGAACAAGTACTACTACAACAACGGCGGCGAGAACTACAAAGTGCGCTTCAAGGTCGGCGACTCATCGCAACAAGAGCCGGTCACCTTCTACGACCAGGAGACGGCAGGGCTGGGAATGATCGTCAATGGAACGCTCGTTGACTTCACACTCAACGGCGACGGCACCAAGACACCAGATGGTCACCTGGGAACCATTCAGAAGCTCTACATCGACAACTTCTGGGTGCGTTGCTTGCGTGACTCAGGGGTGGAACTGGGTGATGTCTCGCTGCAGTGGCGACTTCGCAACAGCGGCGGGGATGTCATCTACGGATGGAGCCGCATTGACCACCAGTACCAGACCGACGAGCAGGGAGACAAACACAAAAAGTACTTTTGGGCAAACGGTTTGGCCGTTGATGTGCTGCAGAATTGTGAGACTGGACAGGACTACACCTTGGAGGTTTCCTATCAACTCATTGACACCAAGACCGGCAAGTACTACTTCTTTGCCAAAAACGAGGAAGTGGGACGATTTTACTTCACCGTTGGCAACTCTGGCTTGCCTGGTGACGTGACGGGTGACGGAGAGGTTGACATTGCCGATGTCAACGCGGTCATCAACATCATGCTCAACAAGGCCGAGGCAGTGCCGGCTGCAGATGTGACAGGTGACGGCGAGGTAGATATCGCTGATGTCAACGCAATCATCAACATCATGCTCGGAAAAGCTTAAAGACACCCCCTGCTGCATGGCACACTCCCCCTCAATAGGGGGAGTTTTTTTGTCCTCCCCTCACTTAACCTGAGTTCGACGAAAATAAAGTGCTGATACACAGACCTTCCCCTAAGTTAACGTGAGTTCGATGAAAAATGCGATTAAGTGAGAGCAAACAAGAACTTGTTCTTGCTTTGCCGAACGTGAGCATTTTATCCAAAATAAGTTGCTGATACACAAGTCCTCCCCTAAGTTAGGGGAGGTGTCGCGTAGCGACGGAGGAGTGTGTGGCACCGCTATGTTTGACACACTCGTTAATGAACACTGTGTATGTTTCGTGTTGTTTCGTGTGTTTCTCGTTTGTTGTTTCACCCCTGCCGCTTGACACACGCCCCGCCGCAAAAAGGCACCCACCCGAGATACTCGCAATAATAAATCAGAAAATTTCTGAAAAATCAGTTGTTTAAAAACTTTGCTGGCAACCCATTCTCACGAAAGGGCTGCCAGCTTACATTATATAAAACTATTACAAAAATCTCCGCGTCACACTATCTTAAGATCACTGTCTTCTTACCATTGACGATATACACACCCGAAGGCAGGTTAGACGTGTCACTGCCATGGCTCACCTTGCGGCCGTCAATCGTGTAGATGCCGCTGCGCACAACAGGACTGTCGGCCACGATGGCACCAACACCCGTGATGATGTCTATACCGTTAGTGAGAGGCAAGTTTGTGTTGTTTTCAGCATAAAAGCGGAATCCAAGCATTGGAGTGCCATCTTCTGGCACCTTGGTCAATGAAGTAACATCGGTATAAGCAGGATAATCATCTGAGTACTCATGATTATTTGACTGGTACATGTAATTATCATTCGAACCGGTCTTTGCAGAAACGGTCGTATTGACGTTGGACCCATGCAGCACGATGGTCTCGGTCTCATCACCATCACGACGCGGAGCGCCACTGCTGCCGCCACTGTTACCGCCGGTGTTTTCGACACGTTTGTTCAATGTGAAGGGGTCAGGTGTCTTGCCGTCCCACGATGAGCTATAGCTCACGCCCTCGATAAAGTAGACTGGGCCATTGATGTTGACCAACTGCTTGTTCTCATGCGCCGTGTACACCTGAAGAACCTTCTCGTTGTTCTGCGTAATATTACGAGGCATGTCAGGCTCACGAGTAGGCTTAATGAGATAGTAATTACCGGCTACGATGGCGACTTCATTGTCCTTGTCTTCAGTATATCCAACTGGGTCATAGTAGGTGGGTATGTTAATCCAAATTTGGGTGTCATCATTGGGCTTTTGACTATAGAAGTCCTTCGGCTGGGTCAACAGCACCTCATCACCGAAGGCCTTACGCAACTGACCCCAAGTCAAATTCACTGGCAAAATAAGGCTGTTCCAGTTGTTCAACACAAACGAGCGGTGCAAAGCTAACTTGCCGTCAGTGATGTCGCGACCCTTGTTCAACACAGTCGCCTCCTCATCCAGCGTGAACTCATCCACACAAGAGTCATCATCATGGCAGTCGGCGATACCGTCCTGGTCATAGTCATCCAAGATGAAGATACCATAGTACATATTGTTCACATCGACTGCGCTAACTATCTTGCCAATAGTGATGCGGACCTCGTCATAGTCATGTTGAGGATTCATGTACAAGAAACTCTTGTCACCATAGCCGATGACATCAGCTCCTAGCACTTTCCACTCATTCTTGACATCACCTGTCTCAACGCCATTGCGGTAGGTCTTGATGGTCAGCCAGTCGCCTGCATTCACTGAGGCCAGGTAGGTCTTGCTGTCGACGATGACACCCACGCGCTGACCGGGAGTGTAGACGCGACCCAGGTCAATGGCGAGCACAAGGCCGTTGCCTAATGATACGGTGTTGGTGACACTCACGCCAGTGTTCACGTTTTCATCAACAATGAAACTGAGGTTGTTAACGACATTAGCCACGTTGACTGCACCGGCAAATTGAACTTTATTGCTATTGAGAGTGGCACCCGTGCTGGGCGACATCAATGTGCCGCTGCACTCAAGCGGGTCGATACAGCTGTTCTCACCGACTTCGTCTTCTTCAAGAGCTTCGTCAAAGGCGTAATAGATGCGGAACTGGTCAATGCTCAAGTTCAGCACGCCGCTCTTCCACAATACGAACTCGTCAAATGACTTGCCGGCAGGGACAGTAATGGCGAAGCGGAGCTTCTGCAGCTTGTTGCTGCCGATCAGGTCAACCTTCACGGCGTTGTTCTCGCTGATGACTCGCTCGGCGGCGCTGGTGACCTCAGTGCCATTGTTATATGCGCGAATGTTGAAGAACTCAAGTGCATCAAGGTTCAGGCCCGATGAGCGTGTCTCGACAACAAAGCCGATGCGGTGGGCCTTGCTGCCATCGCTGAAGGAGCCATTGAGCTTCTTTACACCCACGATAGGTATGTTGTTGGCGACATCACCGTTTAATAGATTGTTATAGGTGGCATAGTCGGTCAATGTCGTGTTCAGTACATTTTCACCATTGGTTAGGTTTTCGTTGATGATAATTAAAGCGCCACCATCATTGATTTGGCTCAACGCATAATCGGGATTCTCTTCGTCGGCATTGAGCAATGGGTTATCACAAGAAGTGTCGGGAGTCAGACCGTGCGTCAAACGGACAAACTCGTAGCAGCCGTCTGCAGCAGTTGCTTTGATGATGTAGTCTCCATCAAGGTCCATACCGCTTAACTCTGCCTGCAGACTGAGGCCGTTCTCGTCTGGTTCGGTGGCAGTCACAATGGCAGAAGATCCGGTAGGTACCTCTTCAAGACTCCAACTGACAGGAATGTTATTGTTCGCAGTCAGTGTGAACTCTCTGTCCTTGCTGCAGAGGTTGGTATTCGCGTTCAGTTTCAGGTCGCACTGGTGCATGGCCTCAGCAGGGTCGCAGATGTAGGCATATTTTACCTTGACGCCTCCCAGGTTTAAGTCAAGTCCGGTTGGGAACGAAATGCGGGCATGAGAGAAATCCTCATTTGCAGTGATGGTGACTTCGTAATTCCCGCCCTTGATGAGATTTACAGACAAGACATTGATCTTTACACTCTCGTCCTGGACTTCGGTCTGTCGGTATTCATAGTAATTATTTCCCACAGCTGGGTCAACCTCAACCCATTCTCCTTTATATAAGCGGATGCGGATGGCATCGCCCAATGGCAAGTTCAAGAGACTGCCATTACCATAGCAGAAGCCCACAGTCGAACCTTTTTTGAAAGGTTGTGACTGGTCGGGATCTTGTCTATTCATGGCAGCACCGACACGAGCTTCCATTTGTGAGCCGATACCGATGACACCCCATACAACACCATCCGTGAGGTCATCGTTGATGAGGTCATCGCCAAGCCAGTATCCTGTTTCAAATCCATTGATGTATCCTTCACGTTGTTGAGCACCCTGGTCTAACGAGAACGGCAGACGGTCATGACTTGATGCGTAGTCTTGCATCGAGGTCTGGGTAATGGTGTGCTTGATTAAGTCACCCACAAAGGCATAACGCAAACGTGCCGTGCTGGCAACCTCAACGTTAACACCTGCTGGCATCAGAGCGATTTCGTCAAATTCACAAGGGGCAGTAGCGGCCACTTCCATGCATACATCGGTCGAGCCAGGAAGCGTGATTAGTGACAATCCTACACCGCCAAAGCTCTGACCGTTTGATACGGCAACGGTCTGCTGCAGTTCGCCCTCCAGATAAAAAGCAATGGCAAAACAGTTGGCAACATCGAGTCCTAGCAGGGAGGCGTCGGCTGCCATCACTATATCGAAACCGGCAGTCGTACCTGCAGCATAGTGGTTCTTAGTGTCACGAACACTGGTAACGGGATTGACACCCACGCCTACATCCGCAATCTTGGGGAAAGTGGCGTAATTAGTCAGATCCTCATCAACCAGATTGTTCAGATCATCAATCCAGCTGCCCACACCAACCACATTGACAAGTTTGTTAACCATACAATGGCGGCCTACCAACGCACGACGGTTCGACAGGTATGTGGTGGGGTCAGCAGATTGATTCTGTTGCCAGATGGGCTTACCGTTGCTGCTCTGGATCCTCCAGAAACCATCCATATTGTTTGAGCCCAGATTGCTGAAGTCACTGCTTATAATAAAGGTGTTGCCAGGCTGGACGATCAAGTCTGCAGTCTGGTTGCGTTTGGCGTTCCATGAGGGAACTGAGGCGTTACTGCCGTCCATGCGAACAAAAATGATTTTGTCTTTAGAGGAGATGTACTCAAACATAATTTTGTCGCCAGACGGTATGCCTTCCACCCACGATTCGTTGTTGTCAGAAGAGTACGACCAGGCATACCATACATCGTCATTCGCCCCGGTCTCAGGAACTTCGAGAAACACTTGGTTTGTTGAAAACGAACTCCATGTGCCAGTCAACAATCCATTGACAGTGAATAAGCCGTCAGGAACAACTGTCAAGTCCTCAGTCCTGTTCCATACCGTTTGCCCGTCACTTGATTTGCGGACAAACTGAATGTTGTTGTCCTCTACCGTGAATTGGTAGAGACTGTGGTTCAGTTGGGTGCCAGACACCCAGTAGCCCTCTTGCCCATCAGCCCAAGCCCATACATGCCATGATGCATTGTCAATGTCGAAATCATAGGGCACATGCAAATAAACTTGCGCTGAATGTACAACGAGTACTACACTCATGACAAACAGAAATGCCATGAGCCGTAAAGTGTTGATTTGCTTCATCATTAAAGAAAATAGTAGTTAATAATTATGAAAATATTTGTTTTTTAATTTCCAAAATTACAAAAAAAGATGCGCTTTTACCCCCCCCTATTATTAAAAAATGTTAATTTCTAAAATTAGCTACAATTCTTAATTATCTAGGCGTTTTCAATTTTAATTTGTAGTAGTGTATGGAAAAATATAATGGAATAGAAAGTATTTGGCATTCGTGTTATTCATAACCAAAATCATTGAAAAAGAAAAAAGGCAATTTTTTGGTGTTGAAATAAATGTTTTGCGTTAAATAAATATGGGAGACGGCGCATTTGAAAATATTTGTTTTTTTTCTTTTTGTAATTTGTGGTGTTGTCCATTTTTTTCTGTAATTTTGCGCCGTTTTTGATGAGTTAAAGATAAACAATGAAAAGCAGAATAACCAAACTATTTGGAATTGAACTACCAATCATCGCTGGTGGAATGGTGTGGTGTAGCGGATGGAGACTCGCTGCGGCCGTAAGTGAGTCTGGTGGGCTGGGACTGATTGGGGCCGGATCAATGACGCCCGAAGTCCTGCGCGAACACATCATCAAGTGCAAGGCGGCGACCAAAAAGCCGTTTGGAGTGAATGTGCCGCTGATGAAACCTGATGTCGCCCAAATCATGGACGTCATTGTAGAGGAATATATCCCTGTGGTATTCACTAGTGCCGGTTCGCCCAAAAGGTGGACAAAGTGGCTGCAAGACCGAGCCATCAAGGTTGTTCATGTCGTGTCGTCGAGTACCTTTGCTCGCAAGTGCGAGGAGGCGGGCGTTAACGCGATTGTGGCAGAAGGATTCGAGGCAGGCGGACACAACGGACGCGAGGAGACAACCACGCTATGCCTGATTCCCGCCGTGCGCAAGGCGACATCGTTGCCGCTCATTGCTGCGGGTGGCATCGCGACTGGTGATGCCATTTTGGCGACAAAGGTGCTGGGTGCCGAGGGCGTGCAAATGGGCACGCGCTTTGCGCTCACCGTTGAGAGCAGTGCCAGTGAGGCTTTCAAGCAACGATGCCTCAACCTTGCCGAGGGCGACACCAAGCTCTTGCTGCGCAAATTGTCGCCCACACGATTGGTGAGAGGAGGTTTCTTCGATGCCATTGAAGAGGCCGAGAACAATGGAGCCACTGAACAGCAGCTTCTCGATATCATCGGCACTGGAGCATCACGACGAGGCATCTTCGAGGGAGACCTCGACAAAGGCGAACTCGAAATAGGACAAGTGGCATCGCTTCTGCGAGGTCGTCCACAACAGACGGTCGCTGAAGTCTTCACCGAACTCGTCACCGAATACGCCGCAGCCAAACAATCACTTCTTAATTCTTAACTCTTAATTCTTAATTACCAATGCAGTGGTTTGAATGTAAAGTAAAATACGATAAGACACTCGAAACGGGTGTTGTTAGAACTGTGACAGAACCTTATCTCGTTGATGCCCTCTCGTTCACCGAGGCCGAGGCACGCATCACCGAGGAGATGCAGCCCTACATCAGCGGAGAGTTCACCGTGAGCGCTGTGCGCCGCGTCAACCTAAGCGACATCTTCCGCAACGACAGTGGCGACCGGTGGTATAAAGTGAAGACCAACTTCATCACCATCGACGAGAAGACAGCCGTCGAGAAGAAGACCGCGTCGTTCCAACTGGTGCAGGCCAGCGAGTTCAAAGAGGCCCTCGAGGTTTTCATGGAAGGCATGAAGGACACCATGGCCGACTTTGAGATCGCTTCCATCACCGAGACACCCCTCATGGATGTCTACGACGCCAACCTCACCGAGACACTCGCCGACAAGGCAGCGAAGAAATAACCAGTTGTCATTTATGAGCAATATAGCCGATAATATAAAGTATCTCGAACGGCAACTCCCCGAAGGGGTGAAATTGGTGGCGGTATCCAAGTACCACCCTGTTGAGGTGGTGCGAGAGGCATACGATGCAGGACAGCGCATCTTCGGCGAGAACAAGGTGCAGGAGCTGGTCGCCAAGGCGCCCCAACTGCCCAACGACATCCAGTGGCACATGATAGGGCACTTGCAGACCAACAAGGTGCGACAGCTCATGCCCCATGTGGCAATGATTCAGAGCATCGACTCCATCAAACTCTTGCGCACTGTCGAGAAAGAGGCGGCACGCATCGACCGTACCGTCGATGTGCTGTTGCAACTCCATGTGGCGCGCGAGGAGACGAAGAGCGGCTTCGCCGTCGGCGAGCTCCTCGCCGCACTGGCGGTGAACGAGCTGGACTACTGTCCTCATGTGCGCGTGCGCGGGCTCATGGCGATGGCGACCAATACGGACGACCAGCAACAGATAGAGAAGGAGTTCCAACTCGTTGCCGACACGTTCCGACTCATCAAGGAAGAATTCTACCCCGATGATGCTGCCTTTGACCAAATCAGCATGGGCATGAGCGATGACTGGCAACTGGCAGTCAAGCACGGGGCGACATTGATACGCGTCGGAAGTGCCATTTTCGGCCCACGCCAGTACTGAAAATCGTTTCAGAATAACACATAATCAAAGAAGAGCGCAAGTTTTTTTGTACTCTTCTTTGTCGTTTGGACAAATTTGTGTACCTTTGAAAAATTTTTCGAGCAAATTCTCAACATGTAATATTTTTCTACTATGGCACAGAAATCTAAACAATGGGCGGCGATCATCATGATGATCGCGCTATTCGCAATGATTGCCTTCGTGACAAACCTCTGCTCACCCATGGCAACCATCGTCAAAAACCAGTTCGGCGCCTCGGAGACCGCCGGACAAATCGGCAACTACGCCAACTTTATCGCATACCTGCTGATGGGTATACCCAGCGGTATGCTGATCTCCAAGTTCGGCTACAAGAAGACCGCCTTGGCGGCATTGATTGTAGGACTTGTAGGACTGGGGCTGGAATACCTCAGCGGACAGGTCGGTGGTGATGGCGCGTACTGGGTCTACCTCCTGGGTGCCTTCATCAGCGGCATGTGCATGTGCATGCTCAACACCGTCGTCAATCCCCTGCTCAACGTGCTGGGCGGTGGAGGAAAGACCGGAAACCAGCTCATCCAGATTGGTGGAGCGTTCAACTCGGCGGCCGCTGTGGCCGTTTACATCTTGATGGGAGCGCTCATCGGAGAGGTCACCAAGGAAACGGCTATCGCCGACGCCACGCCGGCACTGGCAATCGCCGCGGGCATCTTCATCGCTGCATTCGTGATCTTGTTGTTCACCAAGATTGACGAGCCCGAGCAGGCACCCGTCGAGGCAGGACTCATCACGGGCGCGCTCAAGTTTCGCCACTTCGCGCTCGGTGCCCTCGCCATCTTCCTCTATATGAGCGTTGAGGTGGGTACACCGACTTATATGATCTCTTATCTGCAAACTCCCGACGTGGGTGTCACTGCGGGCGTGGCGGCGCTCATCGCGTCGGTCTACTGGCTGATGATGTTCATCGGACGCTCGATTGGCGGCAGCATCGGCGGAAAGGTCAGCAGCCGAGCCATGGTCTCGACAGTGGCGGCTGTGGCTATCGCACTATTGTTGTTCGGAATCTTCGCACCCGCCGACATCAAGGTGAGCGTGCCGGGCATCGACTGGGCAAACCTGAATGTCATCTGGACCGAGGTGCCCGTGGGAGTGTTTGCGTTCATCCTGGTAGGTCTGTGCACGTCGGTCATGTGGGGGGGCATCTTCAACATGGCGGTCGAGGGACTGGGCAAGTACACCGCGGCAGCAAGCGGCATCTTCATGACCATGGTGTTCGGATGCGCAGTAATGGTGGCACTGCAGGCGGTCGTGGCCGACAAGGTCTCCATCCTCTCGAGCTACTGGATTCCCGTGGCGTGCGCCGCATATATCCTCTTCTATGCACTCGTCGGCAGCAAGCCTACCAAGGCAGCGGAGGAAACGGAAGTATAAGAACAAAGAATTGACAAAAACCGCCCGTTTCTGCCGTTGAAATGGGCGGTTTCTGCGTTTTTTGGCTTTTTTCGTGATTTTTCTCACAACGGATTTGTGCAGTAACATTTTTTTTTTGTAATTTCGTGGCTTGAAAAGTAGAACACACTTTTGCTATGGAGATAAATCAGATATTGATGAACCGCGCGGCCAACAACATTCGCATCTTGGCCGCCACAATGGTTGAGAACGCCAAGTCGGGACACCCCGGCGGAGCAATGGGCGGAGCCGACTTCGCCAATGTGTTATTTGCCAAGTTCTTGGTCACCGACCCTGACGACCCCAAGTGGTTCGCACGCGACCGGTTCTTCCTTGACCCAGGGCACATGTCACCATTGCTATATAGCGTGTTGCACCTTACCGGAAAATACACCACCGACGATCTGAAAGCCTTTAGACAGTGGGGAAGTATCACACCCGGACATCCTGAAGTAGATGTCATGCATGGTGTCGAAAACACCAGCGGACCGCTGGGACAAGGACATGTCATGGCGGTAGGAGCAGCCATCGCCGAACGCTTCATCGCCACACGATTCAGTGACGTGTGGGCACACAAGACCTACGCGTTCATCAGCGACGGAGGCATCCAGGAGGGTATCTCACAAGAGGCCGCACGCATCGCAGGCTATCTGGGACTGAGTAACCTCATTATGTTCTACGACAGCAATTCGGTGCAGCTATCGACCGATTGTGATGCGGTGAGCAACGAGGACACTGCAATGAAATACCGTGCATGGAACTGGAACGTGCTGGAAGTCAACGGCTCGGATCCTATTGCCATCGCACGCGCATTGGAGAAGGCACAGGCCGAGAAAGAACGACCCACTATCATCATCGGTCGCACCATCATGGGACGGGGATGTGTCACCAGCGATGGAAAACCCTTCGAGGGACAGTGCAGCACGCATGGCCAGCCCATCAGCAAGAGTGGGGCGGACTATGCCAAGACGGTCAATAAACTGGGAGGGAATATCAAAGACCCATGGGCCATCTTCCCGGCCGTCGAACAACTCTATGCCGAGCGCAACCGACAACTGCGCGAAATCGTCGCTGAACGAAAAGAGGAGCAAAGAGCATGGGCCGAGGCCAATCCAGGACAGGCTAGTCTGCTCAAGAACTATATTGACGGTGTGGTGCCACAGGTCGACTATGAAGCCATCAAGCACAAGCCGGGCATTGCCACGCGTGCAGCCAGCGCCAATGTGCTCAAGGCGTTGGGACAACAGGTGGGCAACATGGTCGTGGCAAGCGCCGACTTGGCAAATAGTGACAAGACCGACGCATTCCTCAAGGTCGTTGGACCATTCACACGTCATGACTTCAAGGGGGCATTCCTGCATGCAGGCGTCTCTGAACTGGCCATGACAGCCATCATCAACGGCATGGCACTCCATGGAGGAGTTATCGCAGCGTGCGGAACGTTCTTCGTCTTCAGCGACTACATGAAACCGGCCGTGCGACTCTCGGCACTCATGCAACTGCCCGTCAAGTTCATCTGGACACATGACGCTTTCCGCGTAGGAGAGGACGGTCCCACCCATGAACCTGTCGAACAGGAAGCTCAAATCCGACTCATGGAGGAACTCAAGAACCATGCCGGACAGAACAGTATGCTGGTCTTGCGGCCTGCTGACGCAGCCGAGACAACTGTCGCATGGCGTATGGCGATGGAGAACACTCAGACACCTACCGCACTCATACTCTCGCGCCAGAACATCGACGACCTGCCCAGTGCATCAGGTAACAGGTATGAAGACGCCCTGCAGGCCATGCGAGGGGGCTATATTATAAATAAGGTGGAAAAACCCGATGTTATCCTCGTCGGAAATGGTTCGGAGGTGGCAACGCTTGTCGAAACTGCCAACATCATCGCCGAAGATGGGATAAAAGCACAGGTGGTATCGGTTCCCTCCATTGGACTTTTCATGAATCAGGACGTGGAATACCGAAAAATGGTGCTTCCTGATGATGTGCCGACCTTCGGACTCACAGCCGGACTACCTTCTACTTTGAGTCGTCTGGTGCCAACGGGTGAGGTCTTCGGACTGGATCATTTTGGAGCTTCGGCACCCTACAAGGTTTTGGACGAAAAATTTGGCTTCACACCCCAAAAAGTGGCCGAAAAAGTCCGAAAAATGCTCGAAAAATAAAATTTTTCAACAAAAAAGTCATTTTTTTCGTGAAATATAGTGCGTGTTTCAAAAAATTGCCCTATATTTGCACAATAATTTGCAGACGAATGTAATTTTTTAATGTTTAACAGATAATCTATTTTTAACGTAAGTCTATGAAAAAGATTACTTTGATGGCACTTGCATGTGCTATGTTCATGGTTCCCTCGCTGGCTAACGCTCAGGAGGTGACCTACGTTGAGGATCCTGCTCAAGGCTACACCTTCAACCGTTTCCAGGACAACTGGTTCATTGAGGCTCTCGGTGGTGCAGGCGTGATGATGTCCAAGTGGGACGCCAACCAAGATTTCAAGGATCGTATTGGATGGAAGGGCAACTTGTATCTTGGCAAGTGGTTCTCGCCAATCATCGGTCTCCGTTTTGGTGGTGAGTTCAACCAGATGAAGGGTACCACTGAGGCTGTTTATGCGAAGTATGGTGCTATGGGTGTCCGTACTGACAAACCTGTCGCTAAAGGTGGCGTGGAGCAGCAGTTCAACAACATCGGTATCGCTGGTGATGTCATGATCAACATTACCAACTGGTGGTGTGGTTATCATCCCGGACGCGTGTACAACGCTATCCCCTATGTGGGCTTTGGACACCACTGGGCTGTATGGCGTGAGGGCAACAACAGCAATGGTGACTGGTCGTATGCTGGAACTAAGAAGCAGGATGGTGTCAAGCGTTACGCTCGTAACTACAGCGGCCGCGCTGGTTTGCTGAACACCTTCCGCCTGGGTGAGCACGTCAACCTGTTGCTCGACCTCCGTTTCGAACTCATGCAGGAGCATGTGGATGGTAGCGGAAATCGCACTTGGGTTGAGTATCCTTCGGCTCTCCTTGGTTTGAGCTACAAGTTCAACAAGACTGAGTGGACTGCTCCTATCGTTCCCGTGTGCCCCACCTACAAGTACACCGATGCTGAAGGTGACGCTCTCGTTGCTCGTCTGGCTGCTGCCGACCGCAAGATTGCTGACCTCGAGAAGCAGCTCCGTGAGTGCCTCGATGGAAAGGGTGTCACTCCTCCCACTCCCGAGGCTAAGGAAGCTCCCCTGGCTATAGTTTACTTCCCCATCAACGTCTCGAAGATTGTTGGTGTGCAGAACGACGTAGTCAACGCTGTTGGTGATGTCATGCTCGATGAGAACAAGACTTACACCCTCACCGGTTGGGCAGACAACTACACTGGTAACGACAAGATCAACACTCGTCTCCGCAAGGACCGTGTTGCTACCGTCAAGAACGCCCTCGTTAAGAAGGGTGTGGCTGACAGCCGTCTGAACACTCAGATCGACGATCGCAACCGTCCCGATGCAGACTTTGGCCCGAAGAGCGCTCCTCTGAGCCGCGCCGTCACCATCGTCCGCAACAAGTAAGAAGACGTTGGTCTAGCTACCAAACGAAAAGGTGTCCTCCAGAAGGAGGACACTTTTTTTGTACCTCGAAGCCAAATAATTGTAAACCTTGCTTGCACAAAAGATGATAACGCACTAATTTTGCATCTTGAATATGCCACGCCATAGCAATAGCGAACGACTGCTCCAGAGGATACGACTCAAGCAGGATATGACTATCCGCCAGCAACTCAGTCTGACGGCACAGTTGAGTATGCCCGCTATTTTGGCACAGTTGTCCATGATTGTCATGTTCTTTATCGATGCAGCCATGGTGGGACATTTGGGTGCTAGACAGTCGGCATCCATCGGGCTGGTCGAGACAACAACATGGCTGTTGGGCGGCTTAGGCTCGGCAGTGTCAATGGGCTTTTCGGTTCAAGTGGCGCATGCCATCGGAGCAAATGACTTTGAGGCGGCGAGACGCATCCTCCGGCAATCCATTGTGTGCGCATTGCTGTGGAGTGTGGCACTCACGCTGCTCTGCGTTGCAGTTCACCGACAACTGCCCGTGTGGTTGGGCGGCAGTCCAGACATCGTCAGGGACGCATCGCTCTATTTCCTTATCGTCGCTTGCAGTGGCATCTTCTTTCAGATGGAGGGATTGGCGGGCTCGATGCTAAAGTGCGCGGGAAACATGAAAATCCCTAGTGCACTTAACATCGCAATGTGCGTCATGGATGTAGCCTTCAACTATCTGTTCATCTATGTTCTGGACATGGGCGTGAAGGGCGCTGCAATCGGAACGGGTGTGGCTGTTTTCATCTCGGCTGGCTTGATGCTATATTTCCTCCTATACCGTTCGAAAGTGCTGGGGCTCAGAGGACAGCGAGGTTCGTTCAAACCTCAGGCGCAGGTCGTGCGAAAGGCGTTCAAGATTGGCGCACCCATGGGACTGCAGCATCTGCTTACGGGATCGGCATATATCGTCATCACCATCATTGTCGCACCGCTAGGAGTCATCGCCATCGCGGCAAACTCTTTCGCCATAACGGTCGAGAGCCTATGCTATATGCCAGGGTTCGGCATTGCTGAGGCGGCAACCACCTTGGTGGGACAGTGCCTGGGAGCTAAGCAACAACGGCTAGCCAAGTCGTTCGCACATTTGTCCGTAAAGATGGGCATGCTCACCATGACGGTGATGGGGGCGTTGATGTGGTGCTTTGCTACAGAACTGATGCATGTCATGTCGCCAGTACAGGACATTGTCGCACTGGGAGCGAACGTGTTGCGCATTGAGGCATGGGCAGAGCCATTGTTTGCTGCTTCCATCGTCTGTAACGGTGTCTTTGTCGGAGCAGGCGATACCTTACGGCCCGCGGTAATGAGTCTAGGATCGATGTGGGGAATACGACTCACGATGTCGGCATTGCTCGCACCCATCTATGGCTTGCAAGGTGTCTGGATGGCGATGTGCATTGAACTATGTTTCCGCGGAACCATCTTCCTCTGGCGACTCGCATCCGGAAAATGGATGAACAAGTATTGAGTTTTTAAGAATATGTCTATGTACTCCGAGACGCAGTCTCGGAAAAATATTACTTGAGTTATGCAATTTGATTTCGACAAACTGATTGAGCGACGGGGCACGCATTGTGTCAAGTGGGACAAACCCATGGCCGAAGACGTGATTCCGATGTGGGTCGCCGATATGGACTTTGAGGTGGCGCCAGCCATCATCGAGGCTTTGAGCCAGCGCGTGGAGCATGGTGTGTTTGGCTATGTCGCCGTGCCCGATGAGTTTTTTCAGGCCGCAATTGACTGGTTCGCAAGTCGCCACCAGTGGACCATCGAGCGCGATTGGATACAATACACCATCGGCGTGGTACCGGCATTGTCGGTCATTGTTCGGGCATTCACTAGACCGGGCGATAAGGTGATGATTATGACACCGGTCTACAATTGCTTTTTCTCAGCAGTTCAGAACAATGACTGCCAACTGGTCGAGAGTCCGCTCATCTACGAGAACGCGACCTATCGCATCGACTTTGATGACCTGGAGCAAAAGACACGAGGCGGTGACATCAAGATGCTCATCCTTTGTAATCCCCACAACCCGGCGTGCCGAGTGTGGACGGTCAACGAACTCAAGAGAGTAGGGGATATCTGTCGGCGAAATGGGGTAGTGGTGCTCAGCGATGAGATTCATTGCGAGTTTGTCTACGATGGCTACCATTACACGCCATTCGCCAGCATCGATGGCCATCAAGACATCACCATCACTTGCGTCTCGCCCAGCAAAGCGTTCAATATCGCTGGACTGCAGACTGCCCTCATCGTATGCGCTAATTCCGAGTGGCGGCAACGCATCGAACGCGTTCTTTGTGCTAACGAGGTAAATATGCTTAATCCATTTGGCGTTGAGGCACTTATTGCCGCTTACAACCATGGCGCTCAATGGATGGACGCACTGAACGAATACATTTATGGCAACTACCAGTTACTTCGCGACACCTTCGCCAGCGAACTGCCGCAACTCACTGTGACACACCTGGAGGGAACTTATCTCGCATGGATTGACTGTCGTGCATTGGGCATGACAAGCGACCAACTGACCCAACTTCTGCTTGACAAGGCATGCGTGATGGTCAACTCAGGCTCCATGTACGGCTCCACCGGCGAAGGTTTTATCCGCATCAACCTCGCCACTCCCCGCTCTCGTGTCATCGAAGCCCTCAAGCGAATGACACCACTCCTGCACAACTGAGCAAAGCAATAAAACAAGTCGGCTGGATTCTAAATCCAGCCGACTTGTTTTTGTTATTTACTTCTTAGCAAGTGTCTTCTTGGTCGTGCGTTTGCGCTTGGGTTTCTCGGGGGCTTTTTCCTCAGGGGCCTTCTCTTCAGGAACAATCTCGGTGGCTGGTTCTTCGACCAAATCACCTGTCAAGTCCTTCTCTAGGTTGTTGCGCATCATATCCACCTCTCGCTTGAGTTCCTCAATCTCGTGTTCTTGGTTGCGGATGGTGAGTAGCAGTGAGTTCAGCTCCTCGTTGTCGATGTCGCTTGGGTACTGCTGCTCAACACGGATCATGAAGTCGCTCAGCACGTTCATGTAGTTGGTGAACGCAGTGTAAGGCGAGTCGTATGGACTGTACAGCGAGTGGATGGTGCCGTCACTGTTGTGCTTGGTACTCATGTAGAAGAAGTGGTCGCTTGCCTGCAGGTAATTCCAGTCCTGCTTGATGCGGCGATCCTGGCACAGACGCACACGCTCACCAATCGAGTAGAGCTTCTCCACCGCCTCTTGCTGCAGCGTATTGCCCAACCAGGCACTGGCGTCACGCTCTTCGTCGGCCCATGAGATGGGATGCATCACTGTCATCTCGCCTACGGGTTTGAGCTTGGCAATCACCTCGCTCGGTGTCCAGAACTGAATGTCATGGTCGCCGGCAAAGCGGGGCAGGGCACGCATGAAGTCAAAGATGCCGCTCTCACGCGCCTGCAGTTCGCCAAAGGTCTCATAGTTCATGAACAGGTTGACCAACTGCTCCTCTTGAGGCAGACTAGCAATCCAACCGAGATACTTCTCTGCGGTCAGCGGATAAGCGGCCCAACCACTGTCGCTGAAGCGGAAGCTGATGTCGTCGCTCAACTTGCTGTTCTTCAGTAATAATTTCAACTTCGGAGCAGTTGCGGCCTTGTAGACGTAGTTAGGAGATTTCCATCCTAGAATGTGCTTGGCACCTTCTGTAATGGCACCCTTGAAACCCATCGCCTGAACCATCGATGCAATATCGTCGTCATAAATCAACTCGGTGTTGCGGAAAACCTTGGGGTGCTGGCCGAACAATTGGTAAATCTTCTCGTCATGAGCCTTGACTTGGGCGACAAACTCCTCGGGGTCTTGAAGCGAAGCCAACGAGTGAGCGTAGGTCTCGCTCAAGAACTCCACACAACCCGTGGCGGCAAGTTCCTTCATCGAGTCGATGAACTCTGGCACATATTGCTCTAGTTGCTCTAGTGCTGTGCCGCTGATCGAGAACGCTACTTTGAATTTCTTCTTGTACTCCTTGATCATGTCCAGCAACATCTCGTTGGCGGGAAGATAAGAACGACGCGCGATGCGTGTGATGATGTCATCGTTCGCAAAGTCATCGTAGTAGTAGTGGTCGTTACCGATGTCAAAGAACCGGTAGTTCTTCAGCCGGAATGGCTGATGTATCTGGAAGTAAAAACAAATCGCTTTCATTTTTTACATAATTGAGAATTGACAATTGAGAATTAAGAATTAAAAGTCCCCCTAACCCCCTAAAGGGGGAATATATGTTTGCTCCCCCCTTAGGGGGCTGGGGAGACGGGTCAGGGGGTGAGACCGCTGATTGCTTTGTAAATATTGATTACCTTGGCGCCGGCCTTATCCCATGTTATCTGGTTAACTTCGGCTAGGCCATTCTCACGCAGTTGCCGATACATGCTGGGATACTCCAGAATAGAGTAGATGGCGTCTGCTATGGCGTTGGTATCCCAGTAGTCCACTTTGATGACGTTGTCAAGAATCTCGGCGCAGCCACTTTGCTTCGAGATGATTGACGGAACGCCCATCTGCATCGCTTCCAGAGGCGAGATGCCGAAGGGCTCACTCACCGACGGCATGATGTACACATCGCTGGCCTTGAGCATCTCATAAACCTGCTTGCCGCGCAAGAAACCGGCGAAGTGGAAACGGTCGGCAATGTTACGGCGGGCGGCCAGACGAATCATCTTCTCCATCATGTCGCCGCCACCAGCCATCACAAATTGCACATTGTGCACTTTGCGCAACACTTGCACAGCTGCCTCGACAAAGTACTCGGGACCCTTCTGCATCGTGATGCGGCCCAGGAAAGTGACAATCTTGTCGTGTTTGGGCGGCACCTCGACATTAAGCAGTTCTTCGCTCAATGGCTCCACGGCGTTATGCACCGTCGTCACCTTGTCGGGACTGATGCCATACTTCTCAATCACCGTGCGGCGTGTCAGGTTGCTCACCGTGATGATATGGTCGGCATGGGTCATGCCGTCCTTCTCAATCCTGAATACGTTGGGGTTGACATTGCCGCGGCTACGGTCAAAGTCAGTAGCGTGAACATGGATGACAAAGGGTTTGTTCGAAACCTGTTTAGCATGGATGCCGGCAGGGTAGGTGAGCCAGTCGTGAGAGTGGATTACGTCAAAGTCGAGCGTGCGAGCAATAACTCCAGCGACGATGCTGTAGTTGTTAATCTCCTCAAGCAGGTTTTCGGGATAGCGGCCCGAGAACTCGATGCAGCCTAAGTCGTTTGTGCCGATGTGGTTAAAGTCTGCATAGATGTGGTCGCGCAACGAGTAGTATTGCTGCGGATCCATCACATGACCGATGCGACTTTGCACATGATCCCAGTTCACGTCGCGCCATACCACGGGCGTACAGTTAGCGCCGATGATGCGGGCAAAGTCCTTGGGCTCGTCGCCCCAAGGCTTGGGAATCACAAACGTGATGTCCATGTCGCCACATTCGGCCATGCCTTTCGTCAAGCCGAAACTGGCGGTGCCAAGTCCTCCCAGAATGTGGGGTGGAAACTCCCACCCAAACATTAATGCTTTCATATTGTGGTGGGTATTTTGTTAATAATCAACTAATTTCAGGTTCTTGAAGATGCGCACGATGCGAACCACGCCTGCGATGTTCGCGGCATAGCTCACGGCACCGCGACCGATGAACGGCGGATTGCCGTCATACAGCTCGCTCAGTGTGCTTAGGCACCCTTCTTTCATGTCGTCCTCAAAGCCAATCAGCATACGCTCGATGAATGACAGACCGTTCAGACCGAACACCTTAATGTAAGTGTTGGCATAGAAACCGATGAGCCAGGGACGGGCTGGACCATTGTGATAGGCTTTGTGGCGCTCCTCGGGATTGCCCAGGTACCAAGGCTGATAGCCATAGCTGTTGGGGCTGAGTGTGCGCAAACCCTTGGGAGTGAGCAACTCGCGTGTGGCAACATCCAGCACGCTCTTGCGCTGCCGGCGGTCAAGCGGAGAGTAGTCCAAGCCGGCGGCGATAATCATGTTGGGACGAACACTCAGGTCAGTATAACTGCCTGACACATAGTCATAAAGGTAGCCGTAGCCATTGAGGAATGTCTCGACAAACGACACCTTCACCTTGTCGGCAATCTCGCGCCAACGCTTCACATGGGCCTGTGCCTGTTCAGACTCGTCCTCCTCAAAGATTTCGCTAGCGCACATCAACGCATTGTACCACAGTCCGTTGGTCTCGACCAGATAGCCCGTGCGGGGAACAAAGGGTGTGCCGTCATACTTGGTGGAGTTCATCCACGACATCGGTGTGCGTGTGCCTTCAACGGTGAGCAGACCGTTGGTGTCTACTTTGACATTCGGGTGCTTGCCGTCGATGATGAAGTTGAGCAACTCGCTGATGAGTTCGCCATACCGCTCTCGGCAGATGGCGTTCGACTGGTCGTGGCTGTAACGCTGCAGGCCCCAAATAATCCACAACGGCACGTCGGGCTGGTCGATGTCCTTCAGGTGCTTGTCCTGCTTGCCCTCACGCATCCAGTCGAGCATGATGCGGCTGCTGGTGTCCATGATGGCCTCGTAGTCTTGGCGGTGGTGAATCGACAGGGTACAGCCGGGCAATGCCACAAACTGGTCACGCGCTCGCACCGGAAACCAGGGATAACCCGGCAACAGGTAGTGGCCGTCCTCGTTGGTCAGATAGAACTGCTTGGCACTGTTCTTCAGGCAGTTGTAGAAGCTGTTGCGAGGGGTGCGGGGATTCATCTCGGCCTCGAACATCTTGGTCAAATTGCGAGTGTTCACCTCGTCGATGCCCGCCGAGAAAATCAGGCTTTCCCCCTTCTTGATATCTATCTCAAAGTAGCCTGGCACATACAGGTCCTCGCTGTAGGGGATGCCGCGCTCCTGGTCTTTCTGATACTCAATGTTCTTGTACCAGTGAGGGTCGAATACAAACTGCGGCTTGTGGTTCATCTGCATGTAGAGCTTGGGATAGCCCGCATACATGCAGGTGGCAATGCCGTTGGTCACTTCCTCATAGTCATGGCTGGCGACGTTGTTCTCGACGCACAGGTCGTTGGCATTGCGGAACGCCAGGAATGGACGGAACTGCAGCGTTGTCCGAGAGTGAGCTTCTACCAGTGTGTAGCGGATAAGGATGCGGTTCTCACCGGTGACAAAAATTTTTTCTTTTTTTAGGATTACGCCGCCCACACGGTAAGTCGTCGTGGGCAGCTGCTCGCACGCATACTCGCGGATGTACTTGTGACCGTTGGGGCTGTAACAATTGCCCTTGTAGCGATGGATGCCCAGGTTGAACGGGGCACCATGCTGGATCACCGTCTCATCGAGCGACGAGAGCAGCACATGGTTCTCGTCGTCCAGCTCAGGAATGGGTATCACTAGCAGACCATGTTGCTTGCGGGTATTACAGCCTACAATGGTTGTGCAGTGATAAGCCCCCGACTGGTTCGTGCGAAGAATCTCTTTGGACAAAGACTGGTCCAAATTGATCATTAGGTTTTTGTCGAACTTTAAATAACTCATATTGAGAGGCTTATATCAACTAAAAAGGTTTTAATCCCCTTGCTAGTGCAATAGGACTTCTTTTAAATTTACGAAATTACTACTTTTTTCTGATCTATGCAAACATTTTGACAAAAAAATGGGCAGATTGACTCACAATCTGCCCAAAACTTTGTCCACTCTACAGTCAAATCACAGCATTTGATGCAGGAACGACGACCTTGAGGCCAGCGGGATGGCACTCGATGTCTAGCACCTCGGGCATCATCACGGGATCGCCGTCGATGTGCATCACGTCGGTGTCGTCGCGCTCGATGGTGATGTGGCGGCCGCGGTAAATACTCACATGGCGGTCGCGGTCAATCGTGCTGGTAAACAGGCGAGCACTCAGCAAGGCGGCCTCGCCCAGGTTGAAACTGTGAATCACGGTGATGTCAAGCTTGCCGTCCTGCATTGAGGCGCGAGGTGCGACAAACGCATTGTTGCCATATTGTGCAGCGTTGCAACAAGCGATAACGAAGGCTTTCTCCTCGAGGGTTTCGCCATCGATGGTGATGCGGTAGTGCTGGGAGCGGTAGCGAAAGTACTCGCTGATGGTGGTCTTGATGTAGGTCACAAGACCGCGTGTGTCCTCGTTGGCAAACTTGTAACTGACTTGCGCGTCAAAGCCCACACCACAGGTGCAGAAGAACGGCCGCTCATTGACCGTACAGTAATCCACCCGGTCAAACACGCCGCCGTCCAGTGCCTCGAGAGCTTTCTCGGCGTTGATGGGGATGTGCAGGTGGCGAGCCAAGCCGTTGCCCGACCCGCAAGGCAGGATAGCAAGCGCTGTATCACTGCCGCACAACGCACGACCCACCTCGTTGACCGTGCCGTCACCACCCACAGCAAGCACGATGTCATAACCTTCAGCTACAGCATCTTGAGCCAAAAAGGTTGCATGACCGGCACTTTCAGTGAAGGCGATTTCCACGTCAAATTTGTTAGGATCGAGCTTGTTAGATATTAGGGCGGGCATCATGGCTTTGCCGCCAATGCCCGATATGGGGTTTATAATAGCGAGGAGTCTATAATGGTTCATAAATCAAAATTTTGGCAAAAATACAAAAAAACCGCTAATCATTTGGCAGTGTTTACAAGATTTAGTAATTTCGCACTGCATTTGAGAATTTTCTCAATTCTCAATTCTCCATTCTCAATTCTCAATTAAAATGAAGAATATCAGTATCAATCTACTCACCAACGTGGTCCTGCTTTTGGCAGGCGTGTTGCTTATTATCTTTTATAAACACCCCGACCTGCTCGACTGGGTGGCACGCATCATTGGCATGATGTTCTTGTTGCCTTCAATAGCCTACCTGATGAGCGTAGCCATGCGCCACATGCCCGAAAGGGTCAGTAACGATTACTTGGGCGTGCTACCGGCAATCGGTGGTCTATGCTTCGGTATCATCATGCTCGCCAAGCCGCAACTGTTCAATGGCGTGTTGAGCATCTTTATGGGAGCATTGCTCATCGTGCTAGGTCTGTTCCATGTCATCTACCTCTTCTTGTCACGAAAGGATATCAAGGTCAAGGGATGGTATTATTTGCTCCCCCTGATAGTGACCGTGTACGGCTTGCTCATCCTCTTTGTTGATGGGTGGCGCGCCCACGAGGACAACGTAGTGCTGATGACTGGCATCGGTTTACTCATGTTCAACTGCACCAGTGTGCTAGTGTCCCTCGCCGAGCGTCGTGCCCGCCGCAACGCCCCCACGTTGCCTCGCATCGACGACACTGATGATGACATGCCAACACCACCGCCTCACAAGCCTGCCGATGACACGGGAAAAGACTGCGACCACGACCCCGAGGCTGAAAAATACCTCCACACCGAAATTTAGTAAGTAATGCTCGCTCTAGACCTCTTGTTTGGGGGGCTCTCAACTCTCAATTGCTAAAGGTTCTTAATTCTTAATTCTAAATTCTTAATTACCTCAATGTTACACCCCGAAATGAACCGCCACATTGCCGAGGCAATGAAGGCTAAGGACAAGAATCGCCTCTATGTCCTGAAAATGATCAAAGCAAAGTTCCTCGAGTTCCAAACTAGCAAAGGATTCAAAGAGGAGGATTTCACTGAGGCTAAGGAGATTGCCATCCTCCAGAAGATGGAGAAAACCTGGGCCGACGAACTACAGTCGTTCAGAGACGCAGGTCGTGATGTGACAGAACTTGCCGAACAGGTGCAGATTCTGCAAGGTTTCTTGCCCAAAGAACCGACCAACGAGGAAATCATTGCAGCTATTCAAGAGTCAGGTTTCACCCCCGAGATGAAGAACATGCGCAACATCCTCGCTTTCGTCCAGCAGAAGTACCCCGCAGCCAGCGGCAAACTCGTCAGCGACGCCATCAAACAAATGGCAGGATAAATCCCTTTTCATACTCTTACCGAAAAAAGCCGCCACAACATGAACTGCACCCCAAAAGTTAGACAAAAAACTTTTGGGGTGCATTATGTATCGAAAACATTCATTTGAAGAGAAACTTAATCTCGTTAACCAAGTATTATCTGGTACGTCATTGAAGGGCCTATGCAGAGGTTATGGCAT
>JAEEGL013060888.1_pt1 | contig 23953 bp, 20 predicted proteins | sample 9134231 | NCBI WGS metagenome assembly JAEEGL01 (sample SAMN16246548, study PRJNA631951) | gut metagenome | biome: gut microbiome; feature: rumen; material: fiber-attached | host: Bos | place: Iran: Karaj | collected 2018-10
CTTGCTAATGTCTCTTACTGAAAAAGCATGAGAAGTTTCTTTTGCATGGCCTAAATCACCGAAATAAACATTGACACCACCGCCTAAATAAACGCTGTGCCGTAAATTTTTCCAACTTGCAGTCTGAGCAAAACTACATACCGCAGTAAAAATAACCGCTAATAACAAAAAAAATATCTTTTTCATAATATTTTTTTATGGATAAAAAGAATTAAACAAAAAAACCGGACTGAATAAAAATTAGTCCGGTTTAGTACAACTTATTTTATTAAGATAATTTTTTCCTAATAGTACTTCGGACGGTGATAGAAATGAACGTCGCCGGCAGAATTCTTGAATTTGTATCCGACATGGAAAAGTAACGTAGAATACCAATCCAAATGATCATCGCCGCCGCGCTTAGAACCCTGTACCGCATTTGCAAAATTAAGATCCTTTGCACCTTGCGTTTCAAAATTATAATCACCGTGAAGGTCATCAACATGATCGGAAGTGGTAAACCTCAACGCCCATTCAACACCCAAATATAATTTTTGTGTGATACGACAATTTAGTCCCAAACCTATTGGCAACGACATTGCCACGGGGTTATAACCTTCAGTTTCAGTGTGCAAATCACGAAGTTTATCACCGTTTTTAACAGTTCCTACAGTAGGTCCATCCCATCTCGGAGAATAAGTCAAAAGTCCTAACCCTACAAAAGCATACGCAGACCACCTCTGCCAAAAATTAGGTTTATTAACTTCCTTTTCTTTTATAAAAAAGAAATCAATATTTGCACCAAAATCAAAAGAATTACTCTTAAAAATCAAACCACGGTGTTTATGCGCATCATCTCTACTTTTCGTATCATCACCCGTAAGTTTTGAATACAAAACTGAAAACCTAAGAGAAAAACGCTCAGTGAGTTTATACTTATAACCCAAATCAAAAGAATAACTGGTTTCTTTCATAAGCTTAGGCGATAAGGTCTTAGAGCCACCGTCCACACGGTCAAAATCACCTATAAACCAATTAAAGCCACCGCCTAAATAAACGCTGTGTCGCGATTTTTTCCATGATGCAGTCTGAGCAAACATATTACCCACCGAAATAACAACCGCAATCAATAAGGCTATCGTTTTTTTCATAATTTAATTTTATATTTTCAATTTTACTTCCCTTTTCAAGGATTTTTATCGCGTATAATTTAAATTATATACCGCAAAAACGTTTTCTTTTTCGACCGCAAATATATTAATATTTTTTCGATATTATTCTTTTTTTCCTAAAAAAAATTAATTTTTTTTTTATTTTTTTAGCATGTTTTATAGAAAAGAGATATAAAATATTGAAAGATAGCCTTTTATTAAAATCAATTTTTGTCTTTTTGTATTTCAACAAAAAATACAGGCACAGTCAAGTATATTACCTGCTGTGTCTGCCGTGTCTCGAAGATATTCTATAATGCGCCGTAACTATAAATGTTACGAAAGCATCGTTATAACCTGAATTACCGCGTTTTTCGCCTGTTTTAGCAGGAGATGCTTTAGAGCCGTCAGTATTGATTCTTCTGTCGGCAAATTGCGTTGTAAGTTCGCTCGGAGGCGTAAAACCGGATTCGTCCCAATTGAAATAATTTGAAGAACAGTCGTCGATATAGTCTGTTGTTGTAACATGATATGCACCTTCAAGACATAAAGACAACTTTTTGTTTATCTGATATTTTACACCGAAACCAAAAGGTATTTCCGCAGCAAGCAATTTGTAAGGCGCTGACAATGTGGTATAAGGCTGCGAGCCTGAACCGATTTTTTTCTCATAAGTAAAAGATGTGCCTTGTCCTTCGGTACAAAGCGGCTGCAAATCATACCATTGTCCGTCAAGTTCGCCCTGAGGGTTGAAATGAAACATACTGAAACCTACGGTAAAATACACTGCAAAACGATTTGCCGCCATCATTGATGAAGAAGCATATCGCGGTATTTCTCTTTCTTTTAACAAATAATAATCAAGATGAGCTCCAAAAGATAGTATATCGCTTCTGAAATTAAGATTTCTTGCTTTTCTTGAAGCGCAAGTAGTTTCTGTATCACTACCGTATACGCGCAACCACATTACTCCCGCCCTTACAGCAAGATTAGGATACAATTTATAAGAATAACCTAACTGTAAAGCCGGTCTAAACGAAGATGTATTAATGTCCCTGACACCTAAAAAATGCGCAGCATCTTTCCCTCCTCCTCCGAGATCACCGCAAAATACATTTCCGCCTATGCCGAAATATACGCCGTGCTTGTCAGGACTACCTTGTCCGAAGACGATTGTGCTGCAAAACAGCAATGCAATCAATAAAAGTGTACGTTTCATAATAATATTTAAAATATCTAATTTCGTTTGTCCATACCCCAAAGCAACTTGTTTCGTAACGTATTATAAAAATTCGTATTGCTCAATTTTACAAGTTTTAACTTTTTTGTCGATTTTTTCAGCGTCAGCTCCTCATCAAAAGGAAGACATGCCTGACGAAAATCAAGACTCGCAAGATAATTGTTTTCTCTGCCTTGTGCTTTTAGTCTTAAAACGTTGTCATCGCTTATCACAATCGGACGAACCGAAAGATTGTGCGGCGATACTGGCGTTAATACAAAATTACCGCTGCCTGGAGTTATTATCGGTCCGCCGGCACTCAATGAATACGCCGTACTACCCGTAGGTGTTGCAATAATCAGACCGTCAGACCAATACGTGTTCAAAAATTCATCATTCAAATATACATTAATCGAAATCATCGAACTCGTATTTACCCTCATAATCGTAACCTCGTTGAGAGCAATATTAAGATTGCCGAATCTTTCACTCGTACTTGTAACCTCAATTAACGTGCGGTTCTCCACAGAATGACGTCCGCTCAAAATTTCAGCCATCGCGCTCTGAAGCGTATCGTCAGAAACCTGAACCAAAAATCCTAATCTGCCACTGTTGATGCCTACTACAGGAATATCAGCCGCAACAGCATATACCACACTCTCCAACATCGTGCCGTCGCCGCCGATACTTATCAGCAAATCCAAATCCTCCGGCATCTTGAAACTATTGGTGAAAGTTCCCGCAATCCTCGGGGTAAAATACAAATTCTCAACTATGAAATTCAAGTATTCCTCAAATACGTAAATTTCGCAGTTGTTACGGTTCAAGGTCTCGAATATTCTATAAATATTCTTGTTGAAACCCTCAGAAAACTTTCTGCCGAATATCGCTACTTTCATATACCTTATTAAACGACAAAATTATAATTTTATTTTCCCATATCAAAAAAACGTTTTAATTCCTACTCCGAGGTATCCATCGCCTTGAATATTTCTCGTATAATAAACGCTAAAAACCCGGTCGTAGTATGTTACCAAGTCCAATCCAAGACCAATTGCGCCCAAAAACGCTCCGTTCATATCATTAAAATCGTCATCGTCGGAACTCTCCCGGCTTACATAACCGCAATTAGCAAAAAAATTAATATAAAAAGCGTAATGTATCTTATTGAACTTAGGAACGTTTATTTTCTTAAGTTCGAGAATATGGGTTTTCAAAAGTTCGTATTTGTACGAAGTCTGCAAATAGCCTAAATGCGTACCGCAAATCTGCCGTTTTTCATAACCGGGTACAACATTCGGCTTTGTTCCGAAAGCCTCTCTATAATAAAAAGGCGTAGAACTTGAACTCCATGAATAATAACATTGCGATGCAAAATAAAATTTTTCTCCAAGATTTCTGTAAACCCTACAATCAAAAACTCCGTTATAAAAATCAATATCATCAAACAACAATCCTCGTTTGCCTATCATCGCTTTAAAATACTCTCCGCTCAAAGGATAATAACTCGAATTGCGCTTGTCATAAGAAAAAACATACGAAAGATTCACCGCCTGAATTTTAGTCCTGCCCTCGCCCAAATATTCAGGATTATAAAAAGCAACTGAATCGTGAATTTTCGTATTAGTATAACCAATTTCCAAATTGTTACGGATATTTATCTTTGGACGGTAAGTGTATACTATCTTGTACTGATATTCTTTGAAGGCTATCGAAGCACCGTCAATATCAATATATTTCGCATTGTTATCATAAATTTTTAAAATACCGGATTTTCGTTTTAAGATTTCTGCCGAGAATCCGAGAAGATTTTTCCGCGAGCGTTCAACGGCAATATCAGAATAACCGATTTGCGTAATGTTATTAAAACCACGTCTGAAATTTATAAAAATAGATTCCTTACGTCCGCGAAAATTATATTTTTTGATACCGAAACTATAATCAATTTTATCAAATTCGGGATCGCGCAACCAATCGTTAAGATTGCCGTTGTGCGGGGCGATGTCCACTTGCGGCCAAATATACCAACGCTCTTCAACCAAAATATTTATCAAAAAATTATTTTGATAGTCCAAAGGCTGATATGTGATAGTTACATAATTGAAAAGCGAGGTCTTTAAAAGGTTTTGACGACTTTGCTCAATTTTTTTATCAACTTGAGAATAACACAGTGTATCCCCGACAGCAAATTCCAACTCCCGCATAATGATTTTGCTTTTGGTTTTTTTGTTGCCGTAAAGTATTATGTCAGAAATCACAAAACAACTATCACCGTTATTGCTGACCGTATCAAAAAGTGAGCTTGCCCGCAAAGTATCATCATCTTGAGCAAAAAGCACCGCCGGATAGAAAATCAGAAAAACAATTGCCAAATTCAATATGTCAAAGGCTAATTTTTGCATTCTTTTTCATTTCTCTCTAAACATTTCCGATTTTATTAGTCCTATTTTGTTAAAAAAATACTTCATTGCAGTTCCCATAACACCAAAACCATATTTCACGCTGCGGCGAAAATTAATGCTCGATGCCTCTTTAAAATATTTAGTGGGACAAGTTATCTCGGCTATTTCATAACCGAAATAAAATATCTGAGCCAACATTTGATTGTCAAAAACAAAATCGTTGCTATCCGCCTCCAAATTCAATTTTTCAATAACCTCTCTGCTGAAAGCCCTGTAACCCGTATGATATTCGGATAATTTTTGGTTCATCATCAAGTTTTGAAAAAACGTCAGAAAACGGTTTGAAACGTACTTATAAAGCGGCATTCCGCCTCTACGCGCACCCTTACCAAGAATTCTCGATGCTATTATAACAGGATAAACTCCGTCGGCAATCGTGTAACACATCGGTCTTAAAAGTTTCGGTGTATACTGATAATCAGGGTGTAACATCACAACAATATCGCACCCCAATTCCAATGCTTTTTTATAACACGATTTTTGATTTCCTCCGTAGCCGAGATTTTTCTCATGGATAATTATATGCTTGATACCAAGCTTTTTAGCTACTTCAACAGTATGGTCTTTGGAACAATCGTCAGTCAAAATCACCTCATCGACTATATCGAAAGGTATTTCATTGAAAGTCTGTTCCAACGTTTTTTCGGCATTATAGGCCGGCAAAACTATACCGATTTTTTTGTTGTTAATCATTTTTGTTATAATGTTCCTTTTGAAGAAGGAATTGTTTGTAACGTAAAATCGTAATTCAAAGCTTGTTTCAAACATTTAGCCAAAGCCTTGAAAATACCTTCCAATTTATGATGCTCGTTTACGCCCTTAGCCGAAATGTTAAGATTACATTTTGCATTATCGGAAAAAGATTTAAAAAAGTGATAAATCATTTCCGTTGGCATATCACCGATTTTTTCACGTTTGAACTCCGCATCGTAAACAAGCCAAGGCCTTCCGCCCAAATCCATCGCAACCGAAGCCAAACAATCGTCCATAGTCAAATTAAATTCATAACCGTAACGATTTACGTATTTTCTTAAATTCCAAAGTTTATAAACAGCTGAACCTAAAACAATTGCAACATCCTCTATCGTATGATGTTCATCAACCTCAAGGTCGCCTTTACAAACCAAATCCATACCAAAACAACCGTGAACAGGAAGTTGCAAGAGCATGTGATCAAAAAATTTAACACCCGTATCAACGTTTTTGATTTCAGGATTGCCAGGATAAAGTTTTAACGTAATTTTTGTCTCTTTAGTATTACGATTGATATCAATTACATTATTATATGAAATTATTGCCCGCTCTGCCTCAGTCCAATCTGTTGTTTTGATAAGACAATACTTTTCCAATTCAGGATTTTTCAATTCCGTACCTAAAAAAACAGCCTTGCAGCCCAAATTTTTAGCTAACAAAACATCAGTTTCTCTATCGCCGATAACCAAAGATTCCTCCATGGAAAAATTTTCTTTGTCGTCAAGATATTTTCTCATCATCTCAACGCCGGGTTTGCGAGAGGGCGAGGGTGAAGCCTCAAAACTTCTGTCAATCAAAATATCGTCAAACTCTACACCGACACTTTTCAAAACATCAAGCATTAAATTCTGATACGGCCAAAAATCTTTTTCAGGAAAGGAATCCGTTCCCAATCCATCCTGATTTGTTGCCATAACAAATTTAAAATCAGTATATTTTCTAATTTTTGACAAAGATAAAATCGCACCTTTGACAAATGCAAATTTCTCTAATTTATCAACTTGATAATCCACGGGCGGCTCTACGATTATCGTACCGTCCCTATCAATGAATAAAATTCTGTTTTTCATTATTTTATGCGTTTTCCTGAATAAAATTTAACGATAAATGCGTCAGAAAATCCTTTAGCCCTAACTTTAGGCAAAAATTCCTTACATTCAGCCTCGGTTTTGAAATTTCCCGTCGTATATTTATATGCGCTGTTGTCGGTGTAATAATCCACCTCGGGCAAATCCTTAAAATCTCTTTCGTCAAGACGTTTCCACGAAACTCTGAACTGAACCTTATAAATAGTATCTTTCGTGTAAATAATCGGTTTTGAAGGCGTTTCAACCTTGTCTACAATTTGCTGAGCATTCGGGTCTTTACGGGTACAAGCCATTAAAACCGATTCGTTAAGCTGCGAAGCATAACCGATTTTGAAAGGCAAAGGTTGCGAATTTTTATCCAATAAAGCCTGTTTCAAATCGTCCTGTTTGAAAATCGAAAAAACTTTCAACGGACGGGTATAAGTTCCGAAAAGTTTTACCTCATAATCTTTTTTAACCTTTCCGTAAGCCAATCCCGATTCGTCCTGAAGAATTTTATCACACTGATCCACAACAAGTTTCTGCATAATTTTGAATTCAACGCTTTGCAAAAGATACGATGCAGATTTCAGATAACAGATTTTCTCCTTAAACGAATTTATAAAAAACGGAAATTCCATTTTGCCGGTCATCGGCGGGTCGGAAGTGTCCATTCTGAAATACTTGACAGTTCTCGGTCTTGAATCACCTTCCTTCTTAAAAACAATTTCCCAACCATAAGGATGTTTTGTAGCATTTCCGTCTGATTCGGTAATATTACCTCTGTTGTCAAGATAAATATCACGATAATTCGTAATAATGCAATTTTCCATTGCCAAAGTATAAAGTGCGATATGAAGCGTTCCGTCCAAATATTCGTTTTTGAAATTGTCCTTCATCTGACCGGCAATAAAAAATCCGAACCTCGTTAAATATCTGAAAGAATACAACAAAGAATCCAAATAAGCATGGATTTTTGGTTCGGAAATTTTTTCGGGCTCTGCCAATTTTCCGGGATTTTCCAACCCCTGCAAAATATAATCGCCTGCGTTCGGGAAAAACGTCATAGCAAAAATAAGGTCAGGACCACCGAACGGATAAAAAAGACACGAAGTATCATTGGAAAAATCACTGATATTTTCGCTACACCATTTTTTTACGGGGTTTAACGTCTTGGTTGTCAGTTCTTCCCATTGTTGTTTCGCTTTTTGTGAATACGCCTTATAAAAATCGGTATTCTGAAGGTCAGCATACTTATCAACAGATTTTCCGGCTAAAAATCTTGCTAAATCGTTAGCACTGCTTTGATCGATTTGATTGAGATAAAAATCGTCAGAAAGTTTTACTTCATCTTGATTTACAATATCTTCCGCCGGGTATTCGATAACTTCAACGCTTTCTGCGCCATCATTTTTTGTTCCGTTACACGCCTGAAACATTATAGCTGTCAGGCAGATTAATATCAAACTGTATTTTGATTTCATATATTTTCTTCTTTTGTATTAAACACCGCCATTTTACCAAAAATAGTAAAACAAAAGTAATCAACTTTTCTGAACCGACAAAAATTATTTACATTTTTTTGTAAGCCGCCCATACTGCATTTTCATAAAAAAAACGCTGCAAAAAAAATTCGTCGAAAAAATATAGGGTGTTCGTCGAAAAAATATATTTCATATCATTTTATAAAATAAATTTGCATCGTTAATTTAAATCAAAAAACATTTTAAATAAAATGAAAACATTTATAAAACTTTTTTTTGCAGCTATTTTTGCCGCAACAATTAATTTATCTTTTGCTCAAACTTCAGTAAAAGGCGTTTTAATTGATTCACTTTCAAAAGAAGGTGTGCCTTTCGCTACTATTGCGGTAACTAAACAGGGTGATTTAACTAATTTCGCAATGACAAGCATCACCGATGTAGACGGCTCTTTTTCCGGTGTGGTAAAAGGCAAAGGCAGCTACGTCATCACAATCCGTTCAACGGGTAAACAGACAATTATCAAACCGTTACACCTAAAAGGCGAAAAAGTTTTCGACCTTGGTAAAATCCTAATGCAAGACTTAGTTGATACTCTCGGTACGGTTGAGGTAGTGGCTGTTAAACAACTCGTTACGGCAGAGGCTGGAAAAATGAAATACAACGCCGAGGCCGATCCCGAAAACAAAACCTCAACGGTTCTTGATATGCTCCGCAAAGTGCCGATGGTAACTGTTGACGGTCAAGACAACATTTCAATTAACGGCAATTCAAGTTTTCAGGTTTTTGTTAACGGCAAAAAAAACACGCTTCTGACATCGCGTCCGAGCGAATCACTCAAAGCAATGCCGGCCTCAAGCGTTAAAAACATTGAAGTCATCACCGACCCGGGCGCAAAATACGATGCCGAGGGTGCGGGCGGAATCATCAACCTCATCACCGACAAAAAACAGAAAATGAACCAGACCTCAGGCACAATCCGTGCTGAAAAAGGTACAACAAGAGAAAGTTACGGCGGTGATTTTTCAATCCAAAGAGGAAAACTCACGGCAAGCATCAACGCAACACTTTTCCATAACAAAAACGATATGGAGTTTAGCGGTCTTAACACGCAAATTACCTCCGGCAGCGATTACACCACACTTTCAAAGTCGAAATCCAATAACAATACGACTTTCGGTAATTCCGGTTTTGAGGCAAGTTATGAAATTGATTCTCTGAATCTTATCTCAATTAACGGCGGTTATGAATATTGGGGTTCAAAACGTAACGGCACTATGGAATACATTGTTAACAACGAATTTACAACAGAAAACCTTACTTCCAACAAATCCGTTTACAGCGGCTATTGGGCTGGGCTTGACTATCAGCACACTTTTAAATCAAATCCTGAAAAGACCCTCACTTTTTCTTACGAAATGTGGGACGGTTGGAACAAAACTACTGACAAAACCGTTGGCGCAAACAGTTTGATTTCAAGTCCTTACGATTTTTCAGGCAGAAAATACGAAAACGACGGACGCAGCGGTGAACATACTTTACAATTAGATTACGCCTCACCACTTTCAAAAACCATAAAAATGGAAGCGGGTGCAAAATATATTCTTCGTCCTAAGTCTTCAAAAGGCGACAATTATTCGTCTGACGAAAACGACAATTACATTTACGACGAATCACAAAGTCTTGATTTAAAATATGTTGATAACATCGCAGCTGTTTATACACAGTTTTCTGAGCAGATAAAAAAAGTGAGCCTCAAAGCCGGTTTACGTTACGAATACACATTCTTAAACGCTGACTACAAAAAAGGCAACGGCAAGGATTTTGACAAAGATTACGGCAACCTTGTTCCTACTTTTGCAGCAACGTATGCTATTTCGATGCAACAGAACATCAATTTTACTTACAACATGAGAATCAGCCGCCCGAGAGAAGAACAGTTGAATCCGTTCAGGAATATTTCACCGCTGTCAGTAAGTTACGGTAACACGGGTCTTGATTGTGAAAAGGTTCATAATTTTGGTTTGTCATACGGATATTTTTCGCCCAAACACAGCATAAATCTCAATTTAAGACACACGTTCTGCAAAAACGGAATTTCGCAATACTCGTTTTATCTTGACAACCTTCTCAACAGTACTTACGACAACTTGACGGAAAACGCAAACACTTCGCTCAACATCTATTACAATTACAACATCACGAAGAATGCACGTTTTTCAACCAATTACAGACTAAGTTACGTTGATTATAAAAACGAGGCTATTGATGCCAAAAATCACGGCTGGCAATCAAATGGTTACGCAAGTTTTATGTACACTTTTCCGGCAAATGTTAAAGCAAGCGTAGGCTGCTTTTTCTCAACAAGGAGTTACAATTTGCAAGGTTACAGAGACGGTCTTGCAATCGGAAATTTCTCAATCGGAAAGGATTTTTGCAAAGACCGTTTGAGCATAACTTGTTCGGGAACACTTTCACTTAAAGACGGAAAATATTTGAAAATGACGAATTATTCTCAGGGCAGCGATTTCAGAAATTCTTCCGACATAAAATTCAAAATTGCTAACATCGGAGTTTCGGCTTCATGGCGTTTCGGCGGACGCATCAACGTTAAAAAGACAAATAAAACTATCGAAAACGACGATTTTTCAAAAAGCGAAAAAGGCGGAAGCGATGTTCCGGGAATGTAATATTTTTAGAACAATTTTTCCCTTTCACTAACAATAAAAAAATGGCGTTTTATTTTCTTAAAACGCCATTTTTTATTGTCATTATCCACTGATAATTAAACTTCCTTCCTCAATATTTTGCGAATTTTACCGGTATAAATCAAACAAGCCATAGTAAAATAAACACAAATCTGAATACAAATACCTTTCATTTCAAACGCAACATCGGAAATACTTGCCCCCATGCCGGAGATTCTCATGTATGCGTTAAGACCGAAAGTTGAGGGGAAAAGATATGAAAAATACCGTATTCCCTCTGGAATTGCCGAGCCTGGCCACGATAAACCACACATAAAATAAAGCGGTAACGACATAAACACAAATATCAACATACAATCCTCTCTGCGATAAATCATATAACTTAACACCATTCCTAAAAAGCAACAATCTATGATATATGGTATTACAAAAAGCATAAAATCCCAATAATGTCCTAATTGCGGCAACGAAAACATTTTGGTTATAACCACAAAGGCATAAATCGCGTGAATGATATAAAGCATAAGATAAAACAACATTTTACCCAAAACAATTTCCACCGAATTTTTATAAAAACGGTTCATCGGAATTACAAAACCGCCGTTTTGCTCTCTGCTGCGTCCCATACTCATTCCTATTCCTAAAAACAATGACTGCTGAATTATCATCATCAAAATAGGCGGAATCATAAATGCCGCATAACCGCTCTGAGAATTATAAAGCGAAGTATGTTTGTAATCAATAGGCGTTTGCATGATTTGGCTTTCACGCTCGGTTTTCGGTTTCATATAATTGGCAACCTTGATTTTGCGGTTCATCGCTATCGAAACGTTGGAACAAGCCGAAACAGCACATTTGTAATAAACCATACTCATCATGTTGCAATAAAGCCCTACAACAGTCTGTTTACCCTTTGAAAGCGAAGTCTCAAAATCCTTGTCAATATGAATAATTGCGTATGCACTCTGCTGCTCAAGAGCCGAATAAGCATCCGCCATATTAACACAATGTCCGGCGACCGTAACATCGGGAGTAGCATCAACACGCCTTAAAAACTCTCTGCTCAAAGCTGATTTGCAATCATCCACAACCACAACGGGAACTTCCCTCTGAACCTCCGGCGTATAAACATACGCATAAATCAGCGGATACGCAAGCGGTAATATTATCACGAAAAGCATTATACCCATATCGTGAAAAACCGTACGCAACTCGTCATACCAAATTTTTATAATGTTCATTTTGTTTACAAAGTTTTTCCGATGCAAAAATATAAATTTTAAACATTAAATTGTATCTTCCCCCGTTAAATACTCCATTTATGCCGTTTAAAAGGACAAAAAAAGGGCGGAAAGCCGCCCCCTTATTTTTTTCTCTCTTAAACTTCAACACCGTAAATCTCATCCAAAATATATCCATATTTTTGTTTTACGACTTTTCGTTTAAGTTTCTGTGTCTGAGTAAGTTCGCCCGTTTCTGAAGACCATACATCAGGAACGATTCTAAATTTTGCTATCTGCTCTACTTTTCCTAAAGTCTTATTTACTTTCTGAATTTCAGTATCAATTAATTTTATAACTTTTTCGTTTTCTGCAATCTCCTGAAAAGAAAAATCTTTGGTTTCACCCTCGTTTTTAAGGTAAATTTTCAATGCCTCAAAATCGGGAGAAATAATCGCCGAAGCAAATTTCTGACTTTCTCCAACAATACAAACCTGCGAAATATAAGGCGATTCCTTACATTTTCCCTCAATCATCTGAGGCGCAATGTATTTTCCTGACGAAGTTTTGAAAACGTCTTTCTTTCTGTCAGTTATGTAAAGATAATTACCCTGCTCTGACAAATATCCGATATCACCCGTACGGAAAAATCCGTCATCTGTCATCACCTCTGCCGTTGCCTCCGGGTTTTTGTAATAACCTTTCATAACGTTAGGTCCCTTTACCAAAATTTCACCGTCCTCCTCATCGATTCTGACAAATTCGTTGCTGATAACGGGTCCGACAGAAGAAAATCTGTGATGATTAACATCAGCATGAGCGATTATAGGTGAGGTTTCAGTCAAACCGTAACCTTCGCAAACCTTAATGCCGGCTGCCCAAAGCATACGACTGAGATTCGGCGAAATAGCTGCACCACCACAACCCAAAAATTTCATCTGTCCACCAAAGAAATCCTCTCTCCAATGTTTATAAATAAAAAAGTCAAGAACCTTTAATTCAAGGTTATAAAACCAACCGTTAGCGTTATTGTGCTCAAAACGTCTGCCGAGTTCAACAGCCTTATCAAACATTTTTTTCTTCAAACCGGTGAATTTAGCACCCTCTTTCATAATGCCTTCAACGATTTTTTCCGTAACCCTCGGCACCGTGTTGCAACCGTTAGCCTTAATATCGCAAAGGTCTTTGACAATTGTACCCAAATTTTGAGCATAATAAACACCTATGCCCAAATATTGATACATATAGCAAAAACATCTCTCGTAAACGTGGCAAAGCGGTAAAATAGAAAGCACTTTATGAGATTTGTCAAGACCCAAAATAGAACAAGAGGCCGAAAAATTACTACAAAAATTTTTGTGTGTCAGCATTGCACCTTTTGAAAGTCCTGTCGTTCCTGAAGTATAAATTATAGAACAAACATCGTCCGGATCAATCGATTGTTTGATTTCCTCTAATTCTTCTTTGTAATAAACTTCACTTCTAAGACCAAGCTCGTAAACACTTTTCCAATTTTCAATTCCGTCAATTTCGTTGAAAGAATATATTTTTTCTAAAGTAGAAATACTGCCTGCAACGGTACTTACTCTGCGCTGCGCAATAGCATCCGAAATAAAAACAAACCTCGCACCGCTGTGCGTGAGCATAAACTCGTAATCTTTGCTCGAAATCGTCGGATAAACGGGTACGTGAATAGCTCCCGTCATGGCAATGGCCATATCAACAAAATTCCATTCCGGACGATTGTTAGAAACCGTTGCAATTCTGTCGCCACGTTTAACTCCCAACGCTAAAAGTCCGTATGCAAGAATATGAGATGTCCTTCTGTATTCTTCGGTGCTGACATAATTCCATTTGCCGTCCGCTTTTGATGCAAGACAATCTTTGCGGGGAAATTTTTCACACGCATTGTCAAGTAAGTCGAAAATTCTTGTTACGCTCATTTTTATACTTTTTTGTTATACCGTGTTTTTTAAATCACGGTGCAAAGATATATATATTTTTCGAATTTTTTCAACGGTCGAAAAATTTTTTTTTCTCCATTTTTAGTCAAAAGCCTGATTTCCATATTATTAACAGTTTTTAAAAAATCGTTTTTTTTTAGAATTTAATTTTAAATCGAATTTAAAACCTGATTTTAATATAAAATAAACATCAGTTTTGGTTTTTTTAAGATTTTATGATATTTTCTATTAATATTTTATTTTTATATTTGCCGTTATAATGGCAAAAAATAATTCCAAATATTTCTTTACTGCGTTGCTGATTAGCCTTTTAACTGGATTGTCAGCAGTTTGGTATTTTGCCTTTACTGCTACTGAAAAAGATTGTCCGTTCAAGGACAATTTGATTTTAATTCTCGGAATTTATACGATTTTTAATTTCTCATTATTCTTTGTTTTAGCAGGATTTTATTACAAAAATCAAAAACAATACGAAAAAAACGGTTCAAGATTTTTGGAACATATCGACATTCTTTGTCAAGACCTTACCAAAACCAAAGATTCATTAAAACATAAAGAAGAAGAACTCCAATTCGTAACTCACGAAAAAGAAAACGTTAAAAACCTCAACAAAACATACGAAAACATAATCTATTCGTTAAGACAGATTATCAACAAAGAATCCGACAAAATAAAAGACGGTTGCAGACTCTTGGAAGAAATCGGACAAAAAGCAATGCTTTCCGATAAATTGAAATCCGCTTTTATTGCCAATATCGACCACGAAATCAGAACTCCGATAAACGGAATTTTGGGTTATGCGATGTATTTGACCACACCCAATCTAACGGAAGAAAAACGCAGACAATTCAGCGAAATACTCTCGTTTTCAATAGCAAGATTTTTAAATACGATAAACGATATTGTTTATTATTCGCAGCTCAAAGCCGGAGATATTACGACAACAAACAATTTTTTTGACATTAACCTTCTGATAGCCAACATATTAAATCTCGGAGAAAATTTCAAACACAATCTCAAGCGCAACATTGAAATCAATGTTACAAACGATTTAAGAGAAAAAAAATACATCAAAGGTTTTGAAAACGGCTATTACAAAATACTTTCAAACCTGATGAACAACGCCGTGAAATTCACCAAAGAAGGCAGCGTTGAAATCAGTTATGTATTAACGGAGGATAAAATAAAAATCACGATTTCGGACACGGGAGTCGGTTTCAATTTGAGCGAAAAAAACAGTATTTTTGATAGTTTCAGACAAGAAGACATTACTTTAGCAAGAAAATTTGACGGAATGGGACTCGGTTTGAGTATTTGCAAGGCGCTGACAAATCTCATGGATGGAGAAATTTTTTGTGAAAGCCACAAAAACATCGGCAGCAAATTTTGGATAGAAATTCCGTTAAAAGTACCCGAAAACAAGCCGGATATTTACAACAGAATAGAAAATTTCATAAAACCGCAAAATATAAAGCGCAAAAAAATCCTCATTTATGCCACAAACGATGAAGATTTTATATACATAAACGGATTTTGCAGATCGTATAATTTTGAAAGTCAAAGGGCTATGACAACAGATGACATTGTGTCATTAGTAAAGTCAGACAACGAAATCTACACTATAGTAATTGACATAGAATATTTTATGCTCGAGGCTTTAAGATGCGCTAAAAAAATCACGGATTACAATCCGCAAATACGTTTTGCGTTTTTTACGACCGAAAGTTTGAGCGAAAGCCAAATAGAAAAAATATCAGTTTACTCTGACATTATCATCACAAAACCTTTCAACACGCAGAGTATCAACAGAATATTTGAAACTTTTTAAACGTCAAGTTTTATTTCACGGAATTTTTTCAACAATGACAGTGCAGAAACATCGTTTTTGTCATAAACGATATTCAAAGCCTCTAACAGTTTAACAGCTTGAGATTCAACACTTTGTTTTAAAAAAAACTCCGCATGGGCAAAATTCAAAAATTTCAAAAGTCTGAAAGCATCAAACCAAACAAAAAAACGTTTGTAAAAAGTTTTTTCACAAGCAGAATTTTCTTTCATCTCCTTTAATGCGTCAAAATAACCGTTTTTGTCAAGAAATTCTTTCATAACAGGTTGAATTTCATTGTTTTGAAAAAAACTTTTCAAGACACGAAAACTTTCAAAACAATAAACTCCGTATTCGTTATTGTCCATTTGTTTCAACGAAATACCCGTTCCAAAAGGCACTCGAGAGGAAAAACGGATTGAAGGAAAAACTTTTGCAGTATTCAACGAAAAGAAATTTCCCCTCGGAATAATTTTTTGCAAAAAATAAAAATCCTCCCCGGCTTGTTTACGATTCATTCCGCCCTCCAAACAATATGGTTTTACTCTTACAGCAAAAGCCGAACCTACGGTCTGAAAAGCATAAGGAAACCCTGCAAAACGTTGAGCAGCAATATAATACCGCATATAAAGTTCGTATTTCGTAATAGCTTCACGAGATTCCTCAGAAAATTTTTCGTCCTCAACATCGTGTTCAAAACCTATTGAAACGCCCTCAGCTTTGGGATTTTTTAAGAAAAATTTCTCTATTTCCGACAAATAATTTTTGCTGCAAAGACAATCCGCATCAAGACTTATAATAATTCCGTTCTGATTGTTAATGCTACAAAAACGCCTTACAGCCTCATCCATGCCGATTTTCCGGGCGAAACCTACGCCGGCGTGTTTTTTCGGCAAATTATTTTCTTCCAAATAATAAATTTTGATTTTATCAGAAAGATTTTCCTTTTGAATTTCTTGAATTTGAGAAACTGTTATGCGGTTTTGCGCTAAAATTTTTTCCTCAGTATTTTCTTTGGCATTAATAACGACAATTATTTCAACAGGAAAAACTGTCGGAAAACAATTCAAAAGTGATTTCAACGTCCACCGTATATCGGGTTCGTCATAAGAGGGAATCACGACAATAGTCTGTAAATCCTTATCCGGCAAGGTTTTAATATGTTGAGGTTTAACAGGATAACGTTGAAAATATGTTTCAAAAAAGTTTTGCATCGACATAAAAAAGGTGAGAGAAAAAATGAAAACGGCGCATCGGAAAAAACCGACACACCGAGTAAAAATAAAACTAAACCAAATTTATTTTTTTGCTGTCGTATCAGAAGGCTGGGTGCTTTCTTTTTCAGAAGCTTTCTTGTTGTAACGTGAGTTCAAGGCTTTGAGAATTTCCTGAGTTACGTCCATTGAAGGATCTGCATAAAGCAAAGGAGCACTGCCTTGAGTACTGATAATCATTTTGTAACCTTTTTTCTGATTGAACTCTTTGATGTAGTTTTTGATAGAATCACCGACACGATTCATAATTTGAGCCTGATCGTCAGCAAGTTCCATAGACTGACGGTCTCTGAGTTCCATAAGTTTCTGCTGTTCGGCAGCTAATTGCTGCTGAATTTCCTGAGCACGGGTCGGAGTTACAAGTCTTTTTTCATAATTTGACTGAAGTTCCATAGCTCTGCGTTCGAGAGATTTTCCTTTTGATTGAAGTTCTTGCTCGTACTGATTTTGTTTTGCCATAAACTTGGTAGACTCATCATTGTAAAGGTCATAACCGTTAACAAGGCTGTCAATATAAACGAAAGCAATATCACCGGTTACGGAAGAATTACCGCCGGCAATTTGAGAATTGTTAGAAGACTGCCGTCCGTTGCAACTCAACAGACCGGTCAATGCTAATGCACAGGCTAAAGCCTTTGTAATTGATTTTTTCATCGTTTTTTATTCAATTTTAATTTTAATGTCAAAAAATTCCGGTGCAAAGATACGTTAATTAAATTTTAGTTGAAAGTTTTTTTTTTGGAAAGTATTTATTTTTTTTAACTTTGCAGCCTAAATTATGAACAACAAAAATTACACAAAATGAGTTTAAAAGGAATTCTTTCGATTGTTACATACCCCGGTTTGTACAAACACGTAGCTCAAGCTAAAAACGGCTTGGTTATAGAATCAATTGCAGACGGCAAACGTTCTTTAGCGTATGCCACTTCAAGAATCAGCGCATTAGAAGATATTTCGATATATACTTCTGACGGTGATACCAAACTTTCTGAGGTTTACAAAAACCTCTACAACGAATTAGGCGGTAAAAAAACCCCGTTCAACCCCAAAAAAGCTTCAGAAAAAGAGCTTACGGATCTTTTTACGAAAGCTTTACCCGATTGGGACAAAGACAGAGTTTATCTCTCTGACATCAAACGTGCTTACTCATGGTACAATCTTTTGGTAGAAAAAGGTTATATCGACGGCAAAGACGAAGAACCCGAAACTGCTCAAGAGCAACCCGCAAAAGAAGAAGCTGAAAAAGAGGCTGAAGCTGCACCAAAAACAAGAACAAGAAAATCAAAAGCCGCAGCAGAGGCTAAACCCGCAGCAGAAGAAGAAAGCGGAGAAATCACCGTAAAGAAAAGAACCCGTAAGAAAAAAACTACTGAAGAAAAATAATTTTTCTTCCCCCCAAAAAAATAAATATGGCATTTCTCTAAAAAAAGATTAATGCCATATTCATTTTTTTTCTAATTATTCCAAACTTTCAATTCGTTATAAAAAGTATCACGCTCAACAGGAATCAAACCCGTTGATTTTATTAAATTTACAAGTTGTTCCACCGTCATTACGGGTTTTCCCTCAACGCCAGCCATAGTATAAATTTTTGTTGAATCATTGACCGTTCCGTCAATATCGTCAGCACCGTACTGAAGAGCAAGCGAAGTAACCTCTTGTCCTGACATCACCCAATAAGCTTTTATATGCGGGAAATTGTCAAGATAAATTCTTGAAATGGCATAATTTTTAAGGTCTTCCGTTATTGAAACCTCGCCTAAAGAGGACATTGAATTGTTTTCTTTTCGGAATTTCAAAGGAATAAATGCCGAAAAACCTGAAGTCTTGTCCTGCAAATTTCTTAATCTTTTCAAATGGTCGATTCTTTGAGCATAACTTTCTTTATGACCGTAAAGCATTGTTGCATTGGTCGGTATGCCAAGTTCGTGGGCTGTTTGATGAATTTTCAACCAATTTTCTGAAGAGGTTTTTTCGGGACAAATTTCTTTCCTTAAATTTTCGTCAAAAATTTCAGCACCGCCGCCCGGAATACATTCCAAACCGTTATCTTTCAATTTTTTTAGACCGTCATAAAGCGACAAACCCGCTTTTGAAATCATATATTCGATTTCAACGGCAGTAAAAGCTTTAACAACAATTCCCGGAATTATTTTTTTGACGTTTTGCATCAAAGAACAATAATAATCAATATCTCTGTCAGGATGGACGCCGCCTACAATATGAACCTCCGTTGCATTGGAATTTTTGTAATATTCCACTCTTTTCAAAATTTCTGACATTGAAAGTTCCCATGCCTGAGCATCACCTTTAGGCTTTTTATAAGAACAGAATTTGCAATTATTAACACAAACATTAGTCGGTTCAATATGGAAATTCCGGTTAAAATAGACTTTTTGTCCGGTTTTTCTCTTTTTGATTTCAAAAGCTAAGAAACCGAGCAGGCTGAGACCGGCTCTCTCAAAAAGTATTAACGCTTCATCTTCGTTAATGCGCTTATTATCAATAACTTTTAACGCTATTTTTTTTACGTCGGTGTCCTCTAAGGAATTTTGTATAAAATTTTCCATTTTCGTTTTATTACCAACGGCAAAGGTAAATGATTTTTTAAGAAAAAACAAAAAAAATCCACCGTCCAATTTTTCTATCAATGCAGATGTAAAAGTAAAAAATGGGCGATAAATTAATCTCGCCCAAGTATTCTTATTTCAGCTGACTTAATAAGCCACCATTAGATATTGTTTGCATCTTTTTTACAAAACATGCACAAAACGAACCGAATATCCAGCATCATTAGAGCTTACTATATCGTGACGAATTCTTCCTGAATTGAAAACCATAAGGCACATTTCGTCGGTGTTTTTAGCTGTAGACGACAAATAGTAGCCATCATCACCGTCAAACAAAATATCTGTTTCGATGCGATAACCAGCAGCTGGAAGGAATACCGCTCCTGCAGCTTCCATTTTTGTCCATTCTTCTAATGATAATAAATTTTTAGTTTTGTAATATTTGGAATCCATACCTATTGCTACTCCAATATTGAATGTAACCTCTTCCGGCAACACCCAATCGTCTGGTAAAAGTACTAAACCCTGTACTCCATTTACCTCTGCTACACCATATTTCGATTTTTTATCACGATCAATCAAGTATTCCCATTCTTCTTGACTGAGAATGTCCCATTCTGCATCTGAAATCACAGTGTTCTCGTTGTTGATGCTATATATCGGATTCCCGTCTTTTAGTTCAAATAAATCAATGATATTATCACCGTCATTACCTACATAATCCCACTGATGTTCGGCAAATTGAAATTGTTTTGTTTCGATATTCAACTGCAAATTACCTTTGGAAAAATTTATTTTTTTGTTGTCGGATACAGAAAAAACACCAGAAATACAATTATTGACGCCTCCTAATTCTGATTTGTTATCGTCGTCATTTTTGTTGCACGAGATAAATGTTAGCGCAAAAAACAATGCAACTAACATCAAAATGTTTAATTTTTTCATTTGGTTAAACTTTAATTATAAAAAAAATCTCTTTCGGTCAGTGCGTTTTAACACTTTTCCACAAGGGACAAGAAAACTATCATTTTAAGTCAAAATAAAGTAAGAAAGACTTTTTGTTCCTTCTACTTAATTTTTATACTATATTATTTATTTTGATTATGTCCATTTTTTTTCGTTACTGTTTTTTACTTTAAAGAGTAACAAACACAAAATTTTATAAAAAAAATTTTAGATTTTTTGGATTTCGTCAGATTTTAAGCCGGAATATCGCATGATTTTTTCAAGCGGTTCGTTGTCGGCTTTCATCATACGTGCCATTTCTATGGCTTTTTGTTTCTCGCCTTTTTCAATGCCAAGTTTTTCACCTTCGGCGCGGCCCTCTGCACGGCCTTCTTCACGTCCTTTTGCAAGACCTGCATCCAATCCGTCTTTGTATTTTCACGAAGCAAGAGTTTTTGCGGTGCTGATAGCATCCCAATAACGGTCGTAACCTAATAATTCCTCTTGTGTTAAATACGTACAAATATCTAACGCTTTAGAAATTTCGGGATTTTTTAAAAGCTCGGGGTCTACATCGACGGTTTTTTCGTTGATTTCGGTCAAAAATTTTAGCCATAAAACTTGCATTTTCTTTTGCGAAAATGTTTTAGGCTTAAATTTTGGTAACTCAAAGAAAAACAATTCAATACCGTCAATGGTTTTATCGGGATTAGACGGTTCGCACATCGTATAACGGTGATAATAATCTTCGCTTGTGGTATCAAAAATATCATTCACTAGGTTAAGACCGTAAACAGGCATCAAGGCATCGTAGTTTTCGCCACGTTCGATTTGTGTAACGTACATTTTTGCAGCGTTGAATAGTATGCGCTGTTTAAAATACGACGTCCAAAACATCTGCATTTCAACAACAAATGTACGTCCCTTAACATCCACACACAAAACATCTACAATGCTGTCTTTGAGGTCAGGAATTACGGGTAACACTTCAGGTTGAAGATATTTTATCGTTTTTACCAAACCATCACCTTCCAAAGGCAACATGGCGTTAAGGAAACTGATAGTTAAATCTTCATTTCTACCGAAAATCTTTTTGAATAATATGTCGGCTCGCGGGTCGTAATATTTCATAGTTACTCCTTATTTTGGGGCAAAGATAATGTTTTTTTTAGTTTTTTCCAACATTTCGTTCTGAATCTGGTTAATTCTGCGGAACCCGCACCAACCGAACTGACCCACCGCTTGAACGTCTCATTGAAGTATAAGCAGTTTGTGTTGATGGACAAAAGTAAAAGATGTAAGCTGCACAATTTAAGTTCTCTGGATTTGACGTCCAATAGCGACCTATATTTAAACCAGACACAGCAAGACTACCATTATGAGTATTATCAATATATCGTTCTCCTGCTGCCGGCAGAAAAACTGCACCATTTTTTTCCATTTTAGACCACGATTCTGCATTATATTTATTTAAGTCATAACTATTTATGCTATTTTCGAATACCTTAACACCATCGGGCATATCCCATTCATCAGGCAGAATTATAATACCAGGTACACCAGCAACTTCTGCTAAACCCCATTTTTCTTTGTTGTTTTGACTAAATAAATAAGCCCATTCCCCGTATGACATAGTTTCCCATTCCACGTTATCAATTGTAGTTTTAAATGGAACGCCAGGGGAATAACAATTATTGAGATAATAGATAATATCTGACTCTTCCGTACCGTCAAGCCATCTTCCCCAACCCAAAAGGTCAATCCACCCATCATAATATTCACTATACATTCCGGCAACATTATTATTCTCGGTATTAAAACATCTGTCGTATTGATGTTCAGCAAATCTCCACACTTTTTTATTGGGGTTGTACTGTAAATTGCCTGGACTGAATATAACTTTTTTGCTTGAAGAAACTGAAAAATAAAATAATTTTCCCCAGACGGCTTTTAGTTCCAATGGCTTTCTTACTATCGTATTGAAATCAAATTTGCTATCAGCTATATACCAACCTTTAAACATATACCCTGTTTTTTGGGGGTCAAATACTGGTTCTATAACCTTACTGCCATTTTCTACAATTTGAGTTTCAAATAAACCGACACCGCCATTTGTATCAAATTTCACCTCATACACTTGATTCCAAACCGCATATAGAGTTACATCTTGGTCAGTAACAATATATTCAGTAATAATTTCTCCACTACCTGGTGCAATCCAACCTTTAAATACATAACCTTCTTTTTTAATATCTTCACCACTTGGAAGTGTGATTTTCTGACCTATCTCAACGATTTGTGAGGATATACTACCAATACCGTCTGAAAGATTGAAATTAATTGTAATTTTTCCCGTTTTTAACTGTTCGTCAGTTTTTGGCTCGTCTGACGAATTTTCAGTTGAGATGCCATCTGTCCTAGGCTGTTCCGTATTGTTTTTTTCGGGTTCTTTATCATCGTCTTTTTTGCAAGAACTGAATCCGAACCAAAGAGCAAAAATTAATGCTGTTAATAAAAATAATTTAATTTTAGTCATTTTTTTGTATTAATTTAGGATTTTACATTTTTTTGATTTCTTCTGTAGAAAGACCGGTAGCAACAGAGATTTCCTCAATAGACATTTTGCCTAAAGACTTGAGAGTACGAGCCATTTCACGCATTGCATCAGCACGACCTTTTTCAATGCCGATTTTCTCACCTTTTTCCATACCTATTTTCTCTCCCTCCGCGCGGCCTTCCGCGCGCCCCTTTGCAAGACCTGCATCCAAACCGTCCTTGTATTTACCCGAAGCAAGAGTTTTTGCAGTGCTTATAGCATCCCAATAACGATCGTAACCTAATAATTCTTCTTGTGTTAAATATGTACAAATATCTAACGCTTTTGAAATTTCAGGATTTTTTAAAAGTTCAGGGTCTACGTCAACGGTTTTTTCGTTGATTTCGGTCAAAAATTTTAGCCACAAAACTTGCATTTTCTTCTGCGAAAATGTTTTAGGCTTAAATTTCGGTAACTCAAAGAAAAACAATTCAATACCGTCAATCGTCTTTTCGGGATTAGATGGTTCGCACATCGTATAACGGTGATAATAATCTTCGCTCGTGGTGTCAAAAATATCATTCACAAGGTTAAGACCGTAAACAGGCATCAACGCATCGTAATTTTCGCCACGTTCGATTTGCGTAACATACATTTTCGCTGCATTGAAAAGTATGCGCTGTTTAAAATACGACGTCCAAAACATCTGCATTTCAACAACAAATGTGCGTCCCTTAATATCAACACACAAAACATCTACAATGCTGTCTTTAAGGTCGGGGATTATCGGCAACTCTTC
>JAEEGL010214760.1_pt1 | contig 23952 bp, 18 predicted proteins | sample 9134231 | NCBI WGS metagenome assembly JAEEGL01 (sample SAMN16246548, study PRJNA631951) | gut metagenome | biome: gut microbiome; feature: rumen; material: fiber-attached | host: Bos | place: Iran: Karaj | collected 2018-10
AATTCATTGACGATGGAAAATTGCAGATTAGTTTTAATACTGACGATAGATATTTTATTCCAGCATTTAACTCTCAGCTCAGAGTTGAAATGTATACAACTCTTGGTGCTGGTGGTAACTTTACACATTATACTGGACAAGAATTATCAGTATCTGCGGTATCATCTAAATATGAGTCAAATAAAGGCCTTATATTCATTGGCAATGTCCGTAACGGGTCTTTGGGTGGGTATGACGCAAAAACCGTTGAAGAATTAAAAATAGATGTTATTAAGGCATTTTCAACCGTTAAATCATTTACCACTGCCAGCGACCTTACATTATATTTTAATAATTTAAGGCTTAATCGCAATAATGAACTACTGTTCTTAAAACAGCGTGATGATTCCCTTAAGAGACTCTTCTCGGCATTTGTATTATTTAAAGACAATTCTAATATCATTATACCGACCAACACTGTAGATATCAGATTTGATAGCATTGTTGCTGATTCAGCATACATACAAAGCGGACGATATGTATTAGATGCCGGTAAATTATATGAAATGAGAAGTGGATCAAATTATATAGTTCAACCCGCAAGAGGTATTACTATTAATTCTGATCTCGATCAATATGAGGGAAAGAAATATATCTATATTAATCCATTCCTTACGGTTATAAGTTTTAACCCGGATATGGTTGGTTATTATATTAATACTATTAATGATACGGTTAGCGTTGATTTTCATGATGTTAATACCGCGTCATTCAATCAATTCGTTGTTAATAATATAACTATTAAACGCGATGCCTTGGCTGGAGATAAGACTTATTTACTGACGATTAAATTATTCCCAACAACAGAATTGCCTGAACCCGCATTTACCAAGTTACAGGATAAACCCATAGGTGAACCATTTGATCCAGAAGTGTATCCAATCGATAAACGAACGTTTGTTAAAACAGTTGAAAATGAAGGTAAATGGTATTTATATCAGGATAATGATGTTATTAAATGTATATTAAAACTGGATGAAACAGCCGGCTATTTTGTAAATATGAAACTCACTGATTTTGACGAAGACAGTTATCATATGACTGCTAAGTTAACAACCAATGATTTCATCTCATTAAATAACCGTGTTGCTATTACATCAGGTATGAGTAGATTACCTAATGGTAAAAAGCAAGTTGGCGATGTTATGGTTCGTTGTTATAATGCTAAAGCAACAATCTATACATTTTTAAATTATGACGGATCAACAACGGCTGGAGTGCATCCATATAGTATAGTACCCGAGTTTGCTAATGCAACATGGACCAATACATATACAATTACTAATGATCTCAATTTTGTGATACCTGTATCTGAAATTGTTTCCACTCTGATATATGAAGAAAAAACAGCCCCAGTAGTTGACACTATTAAGGACTGGTGGTTAACTAGCTTCATTAATATGGACACAATTCATGAGCCAGAAGAGTTTGATAAATTTGAAGAATATTTTGATCAATGGCGCATGCTAATGAATGCAGATGATAGACCTAATGGATATGATGAGGAATTGTTACTAAGTCATGATGAAACTATTGAACATCCAGCTATGGACTACTACACTAGAATTATATCTGTGCCTATGGTCAAAGCTAACATAATGAAGTCTACAACGGACTTTAATGATTTCCTGGATAATTTCAGATCTATGTACTCATATCTTAAATCGGCCATGGAAAATCTTACCAATAACTTTGATATTGATCTAAAGTTCTTTAATACCTTTGGTCCATCTAGACATTTCTATTATTATGATAATTATGGTAAGAGTGCGTTGATGGATAAGATCAATATTAAACTTCACTTCGGTGTTAAGTTTAATCTTACAAATGGTATAGAGACGGCCATAGCAGATCTTAAGAATTATATAATCAACTATGTTGAAAGTGATGAGATATCTCTGATATCTGCACCATCCCTTTATATATCTAATTTAACACAAGCAATTATCAATGATTTTGAATCTGTTGCATATATCACTTTCATGGGATTGAATGATTACAGTGAAAGTGTACAGAAATTCGAATCAGAGATTACTGACATCAATGTACTTGAAGGTAGTTTTGCAACCAATGATGTTGTCCCTGAATATCTTACTATTGATTATATCATTACTAAAGGTATTAAGACACCACAAGTTATCATCGATGTATTGTGACAATCTGATAATTTACTAGTAATATAATATCCATGAAAGGATGTGCACAAAAGCATGGAATTTTACACTAACGTTACTAAACGTCAGTATTCCAATGGTAAAGGTTTACCTAACTATGGAGTATATGACGCTAAAGCACGTATACAGAAAGCTGAACGGCTGAGAAAGGCTGAGGCTGAACGTGTTGCCGCAATGACTGAAGCCGCTGAAATTAAACGCAATAAAGCTGAAGAGGAAGCAGCTCGCTATACATTGGAAGCTTATAAACGTACTGTAATTAATGAGTTATCCACATATATTCCATTACTGGTAATGAATGAAGGCTTTACCCGTATTATGATGGAAGCTATGCCTCATGATGATAGCTATAAGGAAGAACACAAAGCCGCTATTGAAACAGTTAACCGCATATGGCTACATCATCTGGGTGGTTTTAAGTATTTAAAAGAACAGGCCAATGCCACTGGTTCTTCATTCCTGCAGAACTGGTATAGCTGGGTCAAAGAAGACTCGCAGGCTATTCTGGATGATAAAATTGAAGCCATTCAGAATGCACACAGTGAAACTGAAGTAAATAACATTGTTAAATCCGGTATTACCTCTGACCAGGCTGAGAAAATTGATAGAGATATTGATTCCATGGGCCCCGATCAGATTGCTACTATGGTACAGAATAAAGTATTGGACGTTGTCAAAGATGAATCCAAGAAACAGTCCGAAGATGCTGCATTCCGTGCTGAAATGGCTAACCGGGCTAAAGAATATGAAGAGCAGGAAAATGATAAAGGTGATGCAACTGTAGCGGATGCCAATCAGCCGGAAGCTGTTGAAGACAATGATGATGCTACATCTAAGACATCCGATGATGAAGGCGGAAAACCTGAAGAAGCTGCTGAAGACAATAAAGAAGTCAAAGTAGATACTGAAGTGGAAGATCCTAAAACAGAAGCCGCTAAGTTGGCTAGGTATATGATCAATCCAGTTATCCTTCATGAGCATTCTCTGCTGTATTCCATGGTTAATTCTATCTATCATGAAATGGTTAATACCGTTAAAGAAGATAATGATGTTGCTGTAGTTGGCAATGAACGTATTGCTCCTATACAGATCAAATCTACTCAGACTTCCCCATTAGTAATGACCAGCTTCGATGACTTCCTGAATGACTATCAGGATGACATGAGACATGTTGACAATCTGCGTATTGCTAATAAAGCAGCTATCGCTGGTGATGAAACTCGTATTGACAGTGAAGATGTGTTAGCAGAAGCATTGACTCAGTATACAATGCTGGAAACCGCTATGACTATTAAACTGATCACTCCGACACCGAAAGAAGTTCGTGAAGCCGCTCAAGCATACATGAAATACTAAAAATAATCCTAGATACAGAATATTTTCTGTATCTAGGATTTTCTTACCTAAACGAACGTTTACGTTTGAAGAAGATGTATACCCTTGATCTCACGATTAAAACACTGATTAGCTTGTTAAGCTTCTTCATAGATAGCTCTAAAGCCGCGCCTAGGATTTCATATATAGTTTTTTTCACGTCTGTTTCATTTTGTTTTAGGTCTACATAAACCGAACATGTACCATCGACTCTCATAGTATAACCAGATTGATTGCACCATGAATCGATAGTATTAATCGATTTATTTACAAGGACCCCAAACTTCTTTTTAGCCATATTGCAAGCACATCCTTACTTTAATAATATCCCCTTTATTTATAAAGCTCATGCTTCTGGCTACAAGTTTGTGGCTATACCTATTAAGTTTTATTATGCAAATGCAGCTACAGGTTTCTGTTTAGGATTGGACTTAAATATTGATTTTATCAACGACTTAAGTGACCAACCTTTACTACAATATTCAGAGAGCTGATCTGCTGCATTAGCACCAAGAATTTCCATCTTATGCCTGGCTAATTTATCAGCACCCATATTCACAGCATTCAAATATGATAAATAAACGTTGTTCATGATATAATCACGTACGAATGTTGATATCTCACCAAGCTTATTGATGCATTTTTGTACGAATAAACCATACTCTTTATTTATGTTGGCTTTTGACTTAACAGCGTTTTCAACAGCACGTATCTCATCATTAAACTTCGTCTGAGCTTTTGTGATTACATTGTTACATACCTCTTTAGCGGTATTGATCATTTTTTCACACCCAGCATCTGTAAAGATATCTGTATCAACCAATGCATTGGAACCAAGAAGTTCCATACGCATATAGTTGTTACGCAAGTCAAGTTTATCTCTCATTATACTGCAAAGTTCATCATACCTCTTGGTATCATGATTGATGGCGGCTTCTTTGACAGCCTTAAATAATGAGTTAAGAGTATACATAAAATAGTCATCAAAATTCAATGATTTAAATCCATCAACTGTTGCACATTTACCTGGCATACGAGTTGTAAGGAGATCTTTGTTAGTGGCGGACTTCCTCTCTTCATCACTCCAACTTTCTTTAGTTGATGATTTTAAATTCTTGGCAATCTGTTCACATTTCTCAAATAACCGTTTAATCTGTTTTATCAACAACATGGCTATTTTAACTATAAATCCCTTAACCCGGCTAAAGAAATCTACAATTTTATCCTTGATCCAAATCAACCATTTAATCAGCTGGTCTTTAACAGATTTTGCAATATCACTAATAGATTCTTCTACATGGGTAAAGTCTAAACTTTCAGTTACAATTTCTGTATCAATATATACCTCGAGAAATCTACTCATATATACCACCCCAGAAATCATTAAAAACGTCACATACTGGTGACCACATTACTAATCACCCTTTCATAGCGTCTTGGTATGTCTTAGAACTCTTGATCTTACGCTCGTTGTATTTACAATCTATCTTGGTCGGATAGGTTATTTCAATCTCTACACGAGGCTTAAGACTCCAATATTTTTCAGACGTTCCCTTAATAATTAGTGCATCGTTGAGTAATAACCATTTTTGCACCATATCTGAATAAGTCTTACCAAGATTATCCCAATCTTTTTGTATGGGTGGTCTTATTACACCCATCTCAGCTAACAATGTATCTATTTTATTCATATCAGATGGGATTGGGAAATATAACCTGCATGTAAATTCACATGGGGTTACAATATAATTCTTAAGCAGCTCTTCCTTCTCTACTAATATCTTCATAAACTGATTATTGGATGCTGCATTTTTTACATAGAAATTGTGGCTATTAAAATTATACCTGGGACGGGGTGTCGTCTCAGGTATAATATATAACACGATTTTGATAGTCTCTTTAGGCAGGTTCAGTATACGGTCGACTTCCTTTCTGAATTTTTTCATGTCTTTCTCACTGAAGCCAGCTTTAGCCATGTATTTCTGAATCCTGATAAAGGTATCCTTATCAACGTCTTTGTATCGATCCTTATAGGTATCGAGGTTTTTCTTAAACATATATTATCCCTTGCCTCCAAGAACTCGTGTGCGAGCAATTGCACCCTGTTCAGCAACGGATCCCCAAAAATAATCATACGCATCATCGACATAGTTGCCTGTCAATGCTAAAAGCAGTTCTTTTTTCTTGGTATATTCAGACGATCTCATATTTAAACCACATGCAACGCCCACATAATCAAACAATGATACATTCCATAAAAAATTCCATACATTACGAGGCGTTTTATAGTTATTCATTGAGAGAGCATTATATAAATCTTTAATCTGTAAATTAACTGTAACCTCAGTTGGTAAACCATCACGACTCCAGGAATCACCACTTGGACCACCCTTAGTAATTGTCATGTCGGTTACTATACCCATATCACATGAAAAGAAACCTGGTACTGTGCAACGTACTAAGAATGGGGCCGAATAGCTGTTAACTGTAGACTGTCTTGGTAATACTAAGGCTATTAGGTGCATTAATGGAACCAATATCTCTAAAAAGATAGATTCCCTATCACCATATGGTGTTGATAGTGATACTTCTAATGAAAAGTCTCTATTATAATATGAACTCTCCCAAATTTCAGGAAATATTAAATTCGCCCCGGTTATAACAGATGTAGATCCAGTAATTAAAGACGATAGAGTTCTTTTAAGAGTTTCATTAGTGCCAACATTTTTGACTAATTGTTCCATATTGCTTTTGTAATCTTTGATCTGTTCATTAAATTTACCAGATTCAAGACTCATTGCACCACCAACTAAAAATTGTAGTTCTTTGGCCATCGAACCAGCCGATTGAATCATTCCTGCAAATTGTGATTGGTTGGTGCTATTACCAAGCGATTCAGAATATGATGGGGGCTTAATAAAGAAATCAATATAATAACTCTCCATGTAAAAGGGTGACATTTTATTGGATTGAATCTGATTCATTGACCGCTCTTCATCTTTTATAACCTTTGCATCGCCACCAACTTCAGATTCAGCATCTTTTCTAATAATATTTCCAAATTCTCCATTTTTAATAGAGTTCATTCCAGCACTAAGTTTTTGATTAACAGCAGTGATTGCTTTACCTGCAGCATCTTTCATTGAAGACATGCCCTTTTCAATAGACTGTTTAAGACTACTGCCAACTTCAGTAAAATCATTACCAGCAACAGCTTTTCCTGCATATGCATTACTTAAGTGCCATCTAAACCAATTAAATGTATCATATGTTGTATCAAAATTTGTACCATTTGCTGTTGTAAATGACCCAGCGCCACCATATCCAGGAACCGGTCGTTTGCCAATACCAAGAAAAATTGCACACATACGACAAAGCACGTTTACATATGACATATATTCCATACAACGAGGTTCAAATTCAAAAAATTTCATATCTAAATCGGCAGCACCAAGCTGTTCCATTTGAGCTGAACTGAGAGCCTCATTAACGGCATCAGTAAGACCACTTAAAAATGATTTTTTCTCATCCTGGTTCATTTCTGACAAATAATCTGGAATACCTGGTAGTATTGATAGTATTGGAGTTTCTGTCATAATATTATTTAAAAACTCTAATCCAAGTGCTCCTCCATCGGGGCGTTTATCTGTGCTATCTAAAAATTGGAATGGTGTACCATAAATACGTCTAGCCAATATTCGTTCTTGTGATGATGTAGAAGATCCACCACCCAAGTAATCTGTTAGAGCGGTTGCCCCTGCTCCAACTACACCAACCCCGCTCACAACAGATTGGGCTGCACTTCCTATTGCGCTTCCTATGTTTGATACAAAAGGAAAACCTGCTGTATTTTCATCACTATTTATACGTTTTTTAGCATCAACCATATGAGGTTGAGTAACATATACTGATTTAACCCATCCATTATCTATATTAGTTTTAAACCATTTATGGCCTCCACCGTCTTTAGCAACAGCGACTGCCATCATTTTATAACCACCCGGAACGCTATTAATAATTTCAAAGGATTCTCCGGGTCCTTCACGAAGATTGAGGTTTGCTACTGCAACGATTGAAAAACTATTCAAGCCCTTCACACCTCCATTGCTTTTACTGTTAGTAAGTTGTAAAAATGGTATAGGAGTATAACCTCCTATACCATTTTTTATTTATGATGTTCTGAAGTTGCCACCCTTAGCAATATCTACTGCTACAGCAAACATGTCTTTGTTTAGATAACCATCAAGACCATCCATCGTATTCATTAGATCATTATAACGTTTAGGAGACAAACCATTTGATGGAGACCCGGCTTTAGAATCGTTTCTAGCTTTATCTATTTGCATTTTTAACTGTCTTTCTGTCCGTGGGTCTACTGATGGTTTAGATGCGCCAGCAGTTCCAGTTTTAGCAATTATAGATAAGTACCCTATAATCTGTTCCAGTTCTCTATGTGAATCTAACGCTTTGATAGATATCAATAAGTCATCCATTGATGCTCCACCAGTATCAACCTTAGAAGGCAACACTTTAGCGGATGCGATGTTAGCATTAGTCGCAGTTACAGGTTTAGGCACTTCAGCCTGTTGTTGTGTTTCAGCATATGCTTTAATAGCATTTTCATTTATTGTTTTGGTAGCCGCTGTTTGTGTTAAATCTGCAGCAGTAATAAATTTTTTGTATTTAAGCAGATTCTTAGGTATCTGATCTTCAGGCACGCCTGCATTGATCATTTTCTTTAGTTCTGCTATTTTCTTCTGTCTACCGCGTTCATTATATCTATTCATCATATTAAATAGACCGCCAGTTAGCATATTTGCAAGCGGGTTTCCAGAAGAATTGTTATATTGAAAAGAACCCATTGTTGATTGTTGCGGCATGAAAAATCCATTAGCACCACCCTCAAAATTAGAGTGGTCGCTATAAAAAGCTTCTGCCATTGGAGTACGTTTATTTATTTCTCCAGGAATATCTGCAGGTATTTCAAATTTACGTACCCATGTATCTACAGCATCACCAACACTGGATGCATCTTTCATTTTTTCATATACGTGGCCATATGGTCCACTTAGTTCTTGGCCAAGATAACCAACCTGGGATTCTACATCTGACCAATCTTTTCCTATACTAGATGCATAATTTTTAAGATTATTAAAACGTCCGGCATGCCACTGTACCAGTCCACCAGACGGGTTACCATCAACATCATCGGGATTATACGCACCAGTATTAAACCCAGATTCTTGTTGTATATTACCCATTACACCGGCAGCACCAGCACGATTCATTTCAAGATCATTAACAAGATAATTCCATACTGCTTTTTTGGTATTAATATGACCTTCTGAGGCATCAAATGAACCTCCTCCACCGCCTCCACCATATTTACTATTTAATTCGGCTAACGCTTTAGGCCTTCTAATACCACTAAACATTGGTTTCCAATAACTATTATCCCATTGAAATTCTGCAGGACCCGTAGAAGTATTAGATGCGACAGCAAGGTGTTTTGCAGGGTCAGTAACCATACCGACATGGTTGTCTGGTACACCGTCTGCAGTTTCCCAAAACACTAAGTCACCAATCTGCGCTTCGCTTTCGTCAATTGATTCGGATTCATTCCATTGACCAGCCATATTGGGTTTATCAAATTCACCACCATATGGTGTTAATATATCTTTTCCAAAAGCTTTCTTATATATTGCCGCGGTATAACCAGAGCAATCTGTATATCCAGAAGAATCTGGATCTAATCGTCCCGGATTACTTTGACTATAATAAATTCCTTTATCTAAAAATGAGTGTGCAGATTCAAGTAATCGTTTTTGTACATCTCCAGATACACCACTACCACCGCCACCTAAACCAAGCGCTGATTTAATACTTCCGCCAATTCCATTTTTAATATCGGAAAGTGAAATAGATTTATATTTAGTACCACCCCAGATCGAGCTAAATAAACTTCCAAGACCTAAAGTAAATCCAGACAGCAAATCCATAATTCCAAGTCCACCACTTTTAGATTTTCCATCAGTGGTTTTATTGGATATCGATGTAGATCCCGCATCTTTTACTTTTTTGGTTGTTTTGGTGCCATCAGCATTAGTAATAGTTTCAGTTTGACCATCTGTTTTGGCATTTATTCCTGCAGCCTTGTCTGCAGCAGCCGCAGATTCTTCATCAACAAATCCAGTTGATGATTTTTCTGTTGATCTGGCTTTAAGAGTTGGTATTTGCTCAGCACTTTTAAATGCTCCGGCTGCAGTTTTTTCACGTTCTCGCATACGTCTATAATCTTCAAGACTTAATTCTTTTGCGGTTATTTCGTTATCTATTAAATATTGTCTATATTCTTCAAGTTCTTGTTTTTGTGTTTCATTAAATTTTTTAAGATCAGCGGTTGTAATTTTAACGTTTCCTTTAGGGTTACCTCTAGTTGCCTCTGCTATAGACATACGTCCACCACCAACAAAGCTACCAGAAAATCCACCATTACCCAAAGTATCATGTAATAACGATCTAGCATCTATCAAGCCATTTTTATTTTTACCGGTAGGATTCATTATATTTACTTTACCATTAGCTGTCATGCCTTTAGCAACCACATAATGTCCATCACCATAAAATGGAGAATTTGGATTACTAGACGAACCACCTAAAATTGTGGGGGCGCCAGTCATAAAAGCATTAAGTAAATCAGTACCGCTAGTATTTTCTCTATATCCAAGTCCTAACTTACTTGCGGCGTTTGCAAAATAATCAGATCTTACTCCACCGCTTGAAATAAACCCAGATGCCATAGATGCGGCTTGACGAGGATCTATATCTATACCCATACCTTGACCCAATAATGCTAATGCCATTGGTCCACACCCGTTTTCACCAAGAGTGCTATTTCCAAATGGCAAATTTTTATATTTTGCATTGTTCATATATGGCCCATTAGCATTACCAAAGAAAAAGTTTTTAACGGTACTAGCAGTTTTCTTAGCCTTATCTATTGCACCACTAGCAAATTTTTTGGTGGTGTCTATTGGATGAAAACCAGTTTTGTTTTCAGGTAACCAGCTTGTTAATTTATCACCAATTTCATTAAACTGTTTACTCAATGACCAGTCTTTACCAAGTCCAATTAATTCTTTGAACCATGCTATTGGTGAGAACGACGTTATTGATTTTACTGTATCTTTAAACCACTTGGTCATATCATCCAACCAACCAGATATACGTTCCCCAAAACTTTTAACTGTTGTTTTAGTATCTTTACCAATACCAAGAACCTTATCAATTATTGGAGCACCATATTTCTGCCACGTGGTCTTATTACCAGTTTCTTCACGCCACTGTTCTTTGCTAAAATCATCACCCTTTTTATTAGTTTTCTTATAGTCTTCAAATGCTTTATCATATTTTTTCTGTGCTGCATCAAGTTGACCAACTTCAGTTTCTTCGCTAGCCAATTCAAAAATATATCTAGCAAATATTTTGCGATGATCAAAATTTTTAAGATCTATACCAGCTGATTTTAATGCTTTACCTATCATCGAATCGCTTAATGCTAATGCACCAAACGATGCGGCAGTTAAAATCAAATCAATCCACATCATTGGAGGAAGACCGAAAAATGCATTAACAAACGCTGATACTAATCGCATTTTTAAAGTTACGTCCTCTTTTGCAACATCAAATAATCTATCTGCTTCTAATGCACCGGTAATACCATCATATGCTGTAAAAGCTGCAGTTATTATAAGACCAATGCCAGTTGCTGCAGTAGCAGTTTTTGTTGTAGCTTCAGCAAATTTTTTAGGAAAAAGTTTTTTCAAAGTAGTAATTACTTTACCATCAGCAAAATTTTTAGCCAAATCAACTATTGCTGATTTAAATTTAGATATTTTTTCAGTTGCTTTACCAAAAAGATTTTTACATGCCTCACTACCTATAAAACTATCTAAGGCTTTAGAAATTTTACCGATTATGCCTTCACCTAATTTTTTGGTTTGATTTCCATCACCAATTTTTTTACCAAACAGGCTTCCAGCCTTTTCTTCTATACTCTTAACAGCCCCGCCAACTTTGTCAGTTACAGCATCTTTAATTCGGTATGCGTCACCAATACCACGTCGTACTTTCTTAACTAACCAAGGTTCATCTGTTCTTACAAGTTTACCAACACCCTCTTTATTAAATACCGTTTTTCTAACGGATGTGCCTAACAATCCAGCATTTTGAGTTGCTGTTCGCCATCCATATTTTTGAGCGTTACGGTACATGCGACCAAAACCTTGACCAAGCTGTCCCATTGTTGTACCAACGCCAGCTTTTCCGAGGCCGCCTCGGTAATTCCAACCTCTACCAAATTCAGTGGCATCAAATATTTTACCACCAATTGATTTAATTTTAGATTGTATACCGCCAGCTTTTACAAAGTCAACGGCTTTACCGATACGAGTACGTTTATAAAATTTATCTGGATTTTTTAGATAATCATTATAACTAGCATCAAGATGTTTAGCATCTTTAATATAGTCTTTAAACTGTGTATAAAATTCATCTTTCGTGTATATTCGATTGGTTAATTTATCACCAATTGCACCACCAATTGATTTGATCTTGGAACCAATATTTTTAATACCACCAAGTCCAGCTTTACCAAGTTCAAATGGCACTTTGCCAATAGCTAACAAAGATTTCGGATGATTTCCAACAAATCTAGATATTTTCTTAACGCCATATTCAGCGGCTCGTCCAGCCTGTTCAGAATGAACCAACTGTTCAGATTTACCGCCTTTTTTCTTATCACCAAAAATTGCTTTAAGAATTCCATATATGCCAAGAGCTATAGCACCGATACTGCCAATACTACCCATGAAACTCATGATTCCAGAAGCGATTGATCCTATGCCACCAAGAAGTGACCATAACCAGCTCTTCTTTTTTTCACCCTGTTTCTTTGGATCGCTCATGCCTTCGATACCCTCTTTCATATCATGGATATCTTTAGCAACCTGCTCTTGCTGTTCAGCAGCTTTTTCTTCAGCCTTTTCACGTTTTTTCTGTTCATCGACAGCAGATGCGTTATCATCTGAATTAACACCATCTGCTTCATTGGCAGCTTTTTGGCCATCTCTGATTTCCGTAAGCAATACATTTGTCTGTGCACGTTGTTCAACAGCCTTAGCTGCCATCTGTAATGCGGGATCGCCACTTTCTTTAGCGTTTTTAACAATCTTTGCTTCTACATTGGCTTGCTCTTCACTGTCACGTTTCATTGCAGCTATTTGAGCTTCGGTTAAATTATAACCGTTCTCTCTAGCTTGTCTCTGGCGTTCTTTAAGTGCAGCTCTGCTAGCAGCAAATAATGCGTCGCCTTTAAGCAATGCTTTTTTCTCAGCGGCGGCTTCACGTTTCTCCTGTTTTTCTTCATCAGATTCAAGATCTGGATTAAATACACTCTTACCAAGAGTACCAAGAGCACCAACAAGGCCTCCACCAGATACTAATGCATTACCAACGCCCCGTGCAGCATCTAATACGCTAGATTTATAATCCTTACCCTTGATCAGCATATTCATCATACCACCAATAGCTCTTAGTGGTAACAGTGCTGTCATAATGGACATTTTAACAGCTGATTTAAACCGATTCATTGTCCATTGTGCCATTTTTTTGGTTAATTGAACAACCGGATCAAGAATAGAGGTAATCTTATCGGCTAACGTTTTAAATACCATTGTAAATCCAGTAGTAATAGGATCTGCAACCATCTTAAAACGTTTCTGCATCCATTTAGCTGTATCAGACATTACGCGTTTAAATGGACGAATAGATCTGCTAATGGTACGAAATACATTTTTACGTACCCACATTTTAGCATGGAAAATTTGTTCACGTGCGTATAATTTCATTGGTTCAAGAACTTCAAGATTCATATAGTTCTTGAATCTATCTAATGCACCAGAATGATATTTACCGGATGCATCAGTGTAACCAAACATAGCACGAGTAAATTTTTTAGATGCGGATGCAATACCTAAACCGGCACCAGCAATAGCTGCAGGAATAGGACCTAAAGCAACCATATTACCAACAAGACCTAATTGTGATACAACACCCATAGAACCAATGCCTGTTATAGCACCAGCTATAGCTCTGGGTAATTTAACCTTGAAGGATCGCATCATTTTACCATTAAGCAATCCTCCAACTTTCTTAACAGTACCATCAGGATTTTTAATCTCTTTACCAAAAATCATCTGACGGAATTTCTTAGAATGGGATAACAGACCCCACGCGGCGCCTGCCACTACAGGACCGAACGCACCAACTACAACGGATGGCATTAAACCAAATGCAATACCATGGCCCATTGCTGTTGACATAACACCCATAGAAGCACCGCCGAATATAGCGGTTTTCTTGGCTTTAAAAAACTTCTGAACTTTATCTGATATTAAGCCACCAACACGTTTTTTATTACCGTTTTTATCAGTGGTTTCTTTACCAAATAGCATTTCACGAAATCCTTTAGACTGGGATAACAGACCCATTGCTCCGCCAACTAAAGCACCGCCAATAGGACCACCAGGAAGGAATAATGAACCAAGTAAACCAAAACCACCTAAGCCAGATACAGTACCAACAACAGCGCCCAATCCTGCACCTTTACCAATATCTGGAAGGGCTTTATTAAATGCAGCTTTGGCTTCATCTAATGATTTTTCACGCCCCTTAGCATCAGACTTATTACCAAATAACGTTGATGCTAATTGACCAAACCCACGTACTATCGTGCTTTGAATTTGATCTGTAATGGAAGGTCTCTTCTTACCATTCTCATCCTCTTTTTTACCAAAAAAGTATTCATCCATTAAGTTGGAGAATTTACTCATTGTATTGGAGAGCAGGCCTGGTACTTTCTTACCTTCCGCGTCGGTGCTGCCAAAAAGATACTTTTTAGTTTCACTATATGTATCTTTAACAGCATTTATAGCACCAGAAAACCAACCACCTTCACGACGACCATTTTCACCTTTTTTGCCCAATATAAGATCTTCAAGATTACCACCAAGACCATCTTCACCGAATATAATATCGTGCAATTTCTTATTTGCTTCATCCATTATATCGGCCATACGGTCAAATGGAGCATGAATGAGCTGTTTAATTCTATCAGTTAAACCCAGTTGATCAGATTTCTCTACGTTATCAGCAGCGCTTTGGCTTCTGGATTTAGGTTTGTCTCCACCTTTACTACCAATATCTTCAGCAATTGCTTTAGCAGTATATAACCAAGTGCCCTTCTTTTTATCATATCCATGATCTTTGTTATATTTATCAATTTTATCTTGGGGCATTGTATAAGTACCGTCTTCGAGTTTTTCAAGACGATATTTATTACTTATTATACTACCAATATCTTTGTCTTTATGTAAACTAAACGCAGATCCTTCTTCAAGCTGACTGATAAATGCATGCCGGCCAACACCTTTTTCAGCATTAGAACCATAAAAGGTATTGTAGTTACTAAGATTAACTCTTGCTTGTTGACGCTCTGAACCAGCCATACCAAGACGTTCAGCATTTGTCAATTTGCTTATAGCAAATTTAACAGCCTCGGCCTTCTTTTGCAGATCTTTTGATTTGAGCTCACTATTAGATATTTTATCTGAAGACTTACCTGTTTCGCCCATTAATATAAAACGTTTTATCTGTTCAATATCGCCAGGCTTAACATCTTCTTCTGAATTCGTTAAACCGATAAGATAATTATCAATTTCAGAAGATCTATCAACGCCGCTATCATCATATTCACTGATATTGCTTCTAAGAGACCATCTGGCATCACTGTATGATCTAGTTACTGTATCGCGTTTTTCGCGTTTCTGTGCTTTAACAGCTTCAGAACGACGCATAAAACGTCCACCAGAGGTAGAGTCCTTAGCAGTATTGTATACAATAGCCTTTTCAGAAATGTGGGATTCTAACTTATCTGGATTATCAACCCACACACTTGCCATTACCTCTAGAGTAGCTGCCATACGAGACAAATATCCGGGGATTATACGAGTAATGGCGGCTTTGGTTTCACCATCAAACGGTATTGGGCCACGTTCATATTCATTCTGATTAAATTTTTTATTTGCTATTTTGGTACGAGTACCAAAAATTTCGCTAATAAACTGAAGAATAGAATTATCGCCCTTATAATTACCTAATTTGGCTAGTGCTGCTGGAACAAAAGAATTGGCGGTTTTATCAAGAGAACCAAGACTTTTCTTAAATCTATCAGGGATAAGAGACTCAATACCCCACTTAAGAGGGATAGCCCATGGATTAGCAGACATATCTGCCAGCATCATTTCATTATTCATCATTGGGAATATTGCGCCCATCATTGAATTCTGAAAACTGTTGCGAGCATTTTTAGCTACTAATTGTGAGTATCCCTTAAGTGAAAATCCGCCCTGCATAAACATATCAACAGGCGATTCTAATTTAGCGGTTCGTTTTGTTTCTTTAGGTACAGGAGACAATCTAAGCATAGCATCATTAATTGATGCCAGTACAGCAAGGTTTTTATCATAAAACTCTAATGATGCGTTTACAAACCTGCTAGTTGTTTCATTATTATATTGAACGATACTAACCAGGTTATTATTAATCGCAGTAAGTTGCGACATCTTTTCACTATGAAAACGTTTTTCTAGTGCTTCAGATATTGCAAAATTATTCTTACTGGATACGCTCATTCTTTTGAAGCCATTAGAAATGGCTTCATTTGTTTTACCGATTTCTAGAGCTACAGATTCCATGGCCTCTGTAGACGGCCCTGTCATATTTACAATTTTGGTTGATCCTGGTTCAAAATCACCGAAATCGCTATCGCTGCCACCATTCATATCAAATGAGCCGGTGTCTCCAAAATCCATATCGAAGTCATCCATGCCCATTGCTTTCATAACAGCTTTATCAGCACGATTAGGATCGTATAATTTGCCAGTCCTTAAACTTGACTTAGCGTTTTTAACCATTTCTTTACCATACTTGGAAAATTGCTCTTCTTCGCCAAGCAGGTAATTAACGATCTGGCGTTTATTACTTTTTAATTTACGAAGGTCTTGGCGCAACTCTCTAACGTCTTCAGCTATGGTACCACCAGTTTCTGCCATAGATGGGGCCAATTCAGTTAAAACGTCTTTTGCACCAAATTTAACACTCTTCCCAAAGGACTTTGCCCAATTGGAATATTTGCCTTTAGCCATTCGATTAATTCACCTCATTACATAAGAAGTGTATATATAAACTTGATCAAATTCTATTTATTTTATTAGATTAACCTATTGTGCATTTTGGGCAATATTTAGGGGTAAAAAATTAAGCAAGGTTTTCACCTTGCTTAATTTCGTCACTGACACTAACTTGTTCGTTTGGGTCAAAATGGATCAATATCGTCTTGACATATTTACCTTCCATTGTATATATTTTCATAATATAGGTGTTCGGTATTAATTTCTTTATTTGACGTAACCTTCCACCACGCACTTTAATTTTACGTATCTTTTTAGTAGAAAATATTGCCATTTTTGGTACCTCCATTAATACATGACCCAATAATAAAAATAAGTGTTTAATTTTTAAATTGGATGTTTTTAATTTCATAACCCAGAAAATCTTCTATACATTGATGTATTGCGTTTGGCGTTATTTTTCCATCCCGTTTAGATAAAAACACGACTCGTTCTATATTATTAACTATACAGGTTATGCGGCATACAAAATTTTTTGTATTGTCACTAAATATAGTAGCTAAATATTCTGTACCGCTTTCGCCTTTAAAAATACCTTCCCAGTGATTTAATGCTTTCTGTTCAAATAGCATTTTAATATCTCCAGATATAAAATATTGGTGGGCCTTCACGGGTTCGAACCGTGGATCTTCAGATTATGAGTCTGCCGCATTAACCGCTATGCTAAAGGCCCAAATAAAACTGGGGTGTAAATTATGACACCCCAGATATATAATAAAGTATTCCCGTGGCTTAACAATGTTTAAATGCTATACTATATAAGTATATTATATTTATCAAGATCTCTATTATATGTTAAATATCAGATTCCGTAACATCAATTATATCGGTGGAGAAGAATATACCTGTTTCTTCACCAAATATTTCCTTAGCGAGATCCTGATACAATGTGCTGCATACACCATGAGCATCAGATAAATCATCATTAAAGTACTGGACGACCTCACGTTTGAATATAATATATGCTGCATCCATACCAAAAGAATGTGTTTCAATAACATCATTTACAATGGGGTTTCCGTCTAATGCACGTTCAAATAATTCAAGACGACTGTCACCAGCATTTGCTGGAACAATAATAAGCTGTACGGTAACATTGCCAAACTGTTTTGTAGCTGGTAATAATTCAGACAGTGCTTCAGCTTTGGCCGCTCCTTTTACACGCATTGTAATAATATATTCTTTATCATTAAATGCCATTTCAATATCTGGATCGCGTTTAAAAAACGCTTCCAACTGTTTATAATAAATAGACCAGGGAGAACTTAAACCAACGTTAGTTAATGCAATAGATTTTTCAGTTTCCATAATGCATAGTATCTCCTTTTGTTTATAAAAATGGTCCGAGTGGAGGGCTTTGCTCCCCCGACCGCTGGTTCCCAAAACCAGTGCTCTACTGAACTGAGCTACACCCGGATATAAATATGTTAGTAGTATAATTATAAATCATAAATGTGCAAGTAAATCATTAACTTCATTAAATTTCTTTTCAATTTCAGTAAATGACGTGTTGATACGAATATCTGCATGTAATCCACGTATAATCTGAACCTTTTCAGCAACATCTTTATCAACTTTGCATGCCAAGATATCTATTAACCTATCACGTTGAGATTCAATGTAACCAAATTTATCCATATATGCTGTCATATCATCACCACCTTTCGATATATAGAATATCCAACTGAGCCAGAAACTCAGTTGGATATTCACTAGTTTAAAAATATGTATTACAGCTTTACTTTACACCAGGAAGGTGTTGTGGATCGTTTCAGTAATGCCTTATGTGCTTTACGTTTAGTTTTAATACCTGTCTTTTTATTCTCATACACAGATTCATCAATGCTACGTACGTTGATAGACCCAACGAAATCTGGCTTAGATGGTAATCGCAAGATCTTTCCAGTATTCATATATTCCCAGTTAATAGCTGAAGAAATATCATAAATGGTTGCGGCCTGTGCTTGAGAAAACTGATAGTCGTTAACAAAGCGTTTAACGTCATCACTATCTACATTCATAGTACTCAAAATTGGAGCAATGATTTTCTCACGAAATGCTTTACTTGGTTTACTGGTTAATACCGTCGGCTTACCATTACGAACACGAACTTCTTCAAATTCATAATCCGGATCATTAAGTACAGCGCAAGCAACGTCGTCATAAAATTTACGACTGAAGGATGTTTTAATCGTTCCATCCTTGGAATTTGCTTTAGCAGCTTTTACAATTTCATTCAACCGTTCGCTAAATGTTTTCTTGGACATTGTTCAATCCCCCTAATATAATCTTTAATGGCCGATTGTCAGGATAATATTTTTTCATGACCTCAATGTAATAATCTATATCATTTAACTGACCTTCATTATTAACATATGAGGCCAAGTCTCCTTTTTTCTGACTGTTGGCCTTTTCCAGATAATATGAGATTTCTTGTTTGCTCATGATATATGTTCTCACCTTATCTATACCCCATTGTCAAATGCAATATAGTTAACTAAGTATTGTATGGATATTTTGTACATACAAAATTTATGATATATATTTATAATAAAGCATTAAATTATGCACCTACATCACCACCGGGTTCTGGTGTGGGCGGGTACCATACTTCAGCTCTAATCATACGTTTGCAGTCAACTTTAATAGTATTTTGAGGGATAAGAAACGCAGCTGTAAGGTTATTCATAGGTTTAGCATGCGATTCCTGTAATGGAAATGATGATATCTGATGTTGGTACCAATATCTAACTTCTGCTGCTGTAATTTCGGGGTCTTCGCCACAAATAACAAGAACGGCATTATCTTCTAAAGGATATGGGAGATCATCTTCAGTAGGATCTTCTCTCTCGATAAATAACGATTGTTGTGGATTATTGTTTGGTGCTATTTCTAATGGTAATGTCATATCATTTGATTCATATTCATCATATTCGAATTCTATAAACCACGATACGATATCATTAGGATCAATTTTATCGGGTGCTTGACCAACACTACCAGAGCCTTCTGTTGTTGGAAAATGTTTAGCAAATGAATCAGATGGCCATTCACGTCCTCTGAATTTATCTATTGGGCGTTTTTCTATTGGCCAGATTTCATTAGCAACATCAATAAATTTATTATCTCTTGCAACGATAAAAACTTTGTCGCACAAATCCTGATTTTTGAATATTGCATATTTAATAAGATTGCGCACAGCAATACCAAAATCAGATACTTTTGTCCAATTTTGAATTTGATACACGGTGATCGTATTCCATTTTGTTTCTCCACAGAGCAGCTTTAGGGCGTCTAGAGAAAGTGGATTAAGGTCAAATACAAATAATGTATCGGATACAGACATCATGGGTTGGGTTGGATAAATCTTACCAACTCCAGCACCGCTTGACGTCACTGTGGTTGTTGCCATATTATAACCTCACTATTCTATAAATTAATTAATATAAGGTGGATACCCAAATTCCACATTATGGTAACCACACACATAAATGAGGTAGTGAAATAATATATGGAAAATATAACATACTTTAATGATGATCTATTAACTATATCTAATAGAGATGAACTGTTTGATATATCAATGAATATGGATGAATCGCAGTTGCGAAACATTGATGAGTTTGTTATGTTTGTAAAAGCCTGTGAAAAAACTATACGCCACATGGATGAGTATAAATCATTCAAAGCACAATTATATGGTATGGGTTTGACCCGTTGCCAAATATGGGGCAATATCGATATGGGTATAGAAGACGACGGTGTAGATATTGAAATGCACCATGGGCCTATACTGACATTATTTGACTATTGTGCCATAATGATAGATTATTTGTTAAAAAACGGTAAAACAGTAACAACCTTTGATGTGGCTAGAAAAGTCCTTGATGAACATTGGGAAGGAAATGTGCAAGTCGTTATGCTATCTAAGACGGTACATCAACTTGTAGATACTGGACAGATATTCATTAACTTTAACCAGGCCACTGGTAATATAAACAAGTTTCTTAAAAAATATCGTGATGGGTTAAATCCAGAACGAATTGAGAAAATCAATAAATACATACAAATGTCTGAGCAATTTGATAGTTTTGATAATGGTTTATTAAATATTAAAAACACCATAACCGATTGGAACTATGAAGTTGCTCTTGAACGTATGAAACAACCATTATAAAATATCATTGTTTGAACTTATGTATAATCTCAATATATGGATGGTAGTATAACATGACAATTGAATTATGCATTTTGGTGGCTTTACTTATTTTAGTATTCCGGGACTTTACAATTAATAATGCAAATCACAGCGAGTTATTATTTGATCGTGACAAGGAAAAAATCAGAGTTGCCGAATATGTTAAAACCGAACCCGAAAAAATTATTGGTACTATTGAATATATCATGGACCTTGAAATAAAATTTAGTATCGATATTCCGTTCACTGGTAAAGACATTAAACGAATCACTGATTTTGAAGCCAGCCTTAAAGAACTCACAGATAATACTATCAGTGCACTTAACCCCAGTTTCTTTAAACGGGCTGAAGAGGTTGGCTTTACAACAGACTATCTATTGGAATACATTACACGCGGTTGCACAGCTAGATTACTTAAGTATATCCAAGATAATAATGCTGGCTTTATAACAAACAACGATGATGAAGAGGTAGAATAATTCTCCTCTTCATCATCTATTGTCAGTCTATAAATATACATGCTATTGGTATGATGTATTTAAAATAATTGTATGTAATATCTATATTGACATCATCTGATTCAATATCTTTAACCTTAAATCTCTCCCCATCATCTATTACATCATAATACATTTCCTCATCCAGCATACGGTAATACCCGTAATCGAGATACTTGTGTCTATAAGCATCCACAAACTTAGTTAATTCTTTTATAGTATCTAATCTTGAGCAATATATAGCATTAGTAAACACATCACGAATGAAGTCCAGCATATATTCACCGTGATAATATTCCACATCTGCACCAAACCCCTTAACATCTAATAGTGTTTCAGGGTCGGTATAATAGAACTCCTTGTTATTCAGGTACATATAACCAAGATATTGGTTTTTAACACGGAATTCAAGATTGCCAAAGGTATTATTAAAACATAGCTTTCGTATTATAAATATGGCATCTTTCTTAACTGATAGCACTTCATAATCTTCAATATTATTGGCATCAAAGAACATACGTCGTGCCTCAGTAAATGCATCTTTTAATACCTTGGCGAAATCTTTGTTTTTCTGTAGCATACCTATCTCTTTATTACGTTCAACTTTGTCCATCTTGGACAGATAATCTATTTTATCCTGTGGTAATAGTTTGAAATATTTTATCAGGTTAAGACCCGCACTTTTTAAGTCATATTCACGTATCTCACAATTAAACAAATAGTCTATTTCTTTATTAAGATACAATGTGCGTTCATACAATTTGGATTTTAACATCAATATCATCCCCTATTCATAAAGATGATATATATCTATAAATCCAGTTGTATAATTTGACTATAGTGGTTTTAATTGTCTCCAATAATGCAGATATGATTGATATGATAAACAAAGATCCGTATACTATTACCATAGATATTACCATAAATGCAACAAGTAAAAAATTACATATGGTTTTCATTATAAACTACCTTATTTCATCACACTGTGTTCCATTGTCAATATTATCAACATCATTATTTAAATCAGGATTTTCATACATATACACAGATACCTTGTGTTCATATGCCTGACGTGCAGTTAATATACGATGGAATGGTCCACGAGATGGAATCATTACATATGACATTTGTCTAATATTCATATCAATCAATAATGCATTATAGGCAAACGCTGGATCCATTTCAGTAGCGGCTTTAATTACACGTATAGCTCTGCCTCGTCTATTACCAGACCCAATAGAAAAACGATACAAGTAATAGTCAACTATTCTTTCAGGTGTTAAGGATAAATCTTCACCCAATTTAAATGTCATTGTAAATTGAGACGGTTCACCGCATTTGCATGCACAAATATTACATACCGTAACCATAAAAATGTCTACAGGAAGCGCATCTCTTGATGCTACGTATCCTTCATGGATATAGGTACCAAGAATCTTATATTTCGTTTCATCTATTAGATGTTTTTCCTTAATTTTGATAAGGGCTGCTTTTTGTAATTCTATTGCATTGATCTCTTTATACGCTTTAATATAATAACCCATGTTAGGATAACACCTCACTACATAAAAAAGTAATAACCGTGAAAATGACACGGTTATTACTTTGTGAATTTGTTACTTAAAACTTATCTCATCAAGGATAGAATTATTGTATACTTTGCCACGGGGTTTGTCAAATCCCCAACCATCGTCGATTTTATCATTGCGATATCCGCCGCCAATCTTACCAGCTTTCTTCTGGCCTGCACCAAACATATTGACAGTAAAGCTATCAACGCATGTTTCATCCGCATATGATTCAATCATATCTTTAACAATGATTTTACGTTCCTTATCGCTCATATTTTTTTCACATCCTAATGCATCACATATCCATCGTAACACAATACTGTTGTTGCATACCTTTTTTAAGGCAGCTTTTTGTTTTTTGCGTTTAGACATAGCTATTTCACACCTTTCTTAATCGTCATAGAATTCATGTCTGGAATACCCATCCCTGCATGAATCCATTTCAAGGAATTTATGACCTATCTGGGATGAATAGTCACCGATTTGCATTCCTATTGCTCCAATGTTGTTGGGTATATAGTTTATAACATCTGACGGATTACGTTTCCAATCATGATAATCAAATGTACCTATAGCAGGAAACATATTATCGAATGCCCTCTTCAAGTACTTCGGTACATATAAGTCAGACTCATATAATCCAAAACACACTGCAACATCCTTACTTTCCCAAATCGCATATTTTGCAATCTTAATAAGGGCTGCTCTACAAATAGGTCTGGTCAAATACCGATAATATTCCTCTTGAAATTCGCTCTTGGTCAGTTTATCAGTAATCCGTTGGATTGC
>JAEEGL016416291.1_pt1 | contig 23952 bp, 23 predicted proteins | sample 9134231 | NCBI WGS metagenome assembly JAEEGL01 (sample SAMN16246548, study PRJNA631951) | gut metagenome | biome: gut microbiome; feature: rumen; material: fiber-attached | host: Bos | place: Iran: Karaj | collected 2018-10
AAGATCTTCGAAATGAAGTAATTCAGGATCGCCGTCACCGGGATCAGGATCAGCTTGATGATGCGAAGATCGAAATGTAAGATATCGACAAACAGCAGGATCGAGACCGATTCGACACCCAGGGTGAAGATCCTGGCCGAGGCAAACTTCATAAGTTCGTTGATGAAGGAGTTGTTCGTCCTGTCGAAATAGAAATAACGGAACAGCACGAACGAGATCATCGTCGACATCATCCAGGCGATGACGTTGGCTACCGAGCCGTAGAGGTTGAACGTCCTTGATAAGACGATCGTGAAGATGTAGTTGGAGACCGTCGAGATGAATCCTAAGAAGCAATAGATCCAGAAGGCCTTCTTCCATTCATAAAGCGGTTTTACGATGCGGATGATCGGCAGCGAGACGATCCAGTCAAAGATCGCGAACTGGGGCTTGCTGTTGACATCCTGTATGTTTTTGTTTTCTTCCATCAGATCAGTTCCTTTATCTTATACGCAAGTCCGTCGACGGTCTTCAAAGGTACGGAACACAGTCCGACCCGGATGCCCTTGTTGACCTTGATCGTATAGATATGATGATCGATGAGCTTCTGATGATCCTCATCGCGTTTTTTGTTGTCATCATAACGTATGGTCACAAAGAAACCGTCGCAAGACGTATATAATTCTAACCCACAATCTTTTGCTTGTCTAATGAAGAGGTCTGTACGTTTCTTCAGCATCTGTTTCGCTTCTTCCAGTTCCTGATCATATTCCTGTCTATGATCTCTTAAGACTTCCGCGATGTTGATCATCGCCGCATTGTTGAGGTTGGACCAGGTCGCTCTGGCAAGTCTTGAACACAGGTTGATGTAATGATCCAGGAATTCCGGATCATTGTTGACGGCGATCAGAGCGCCAAGCCTTTGGCCGTAGTAAGAGAATGCCTTGGAACAGGAAGCACACAGAAGTACCAGGACATTGTCTCTGATCTCATTGAACAAAGAGAAGTAAGCCTTCGGATCGCCTGTCGCATAATCGATATAGGCGATATCGCAGACCAAGACGGCTTCCTTATCCAGAGAGTTGAGCTTGTCGAAGATCTTCTTCCATTCCTCATAGGAATATGCCTGACCCAAAGGGTTCTGACAAGGTGAGTTGATGATCACAAAGACCTTGCCGTCAACGGAATCGATCTTATCAAAGAGATCTTGCAGATCATAGACGTCGTAGTTGAGCGACTCGAGGTTGTGTTCAGCAGCGATGACCTTGTAGTTGCCCCAGGCGATCTCGGGATAAAGGATGGTATCCCCTTCATCGAGGCAGGACATGATGGCCGTGGCGATCGCACCTGTGCCGCCCGGTGTGGCGATGGCGCCGTGGTGATTGCTTACTCTTTGGTCGAGCACGAAGTCACTTACCAGTTCGATGTAGTCCTTGTTGCCGGCAGGCGAAGAGGCATAGGCCGCCCTTCTGGCAGCCGGGATCTTTGCCTCCTGCTCATAGACGCTCCTGAAGGTCAGAAGCTTTCCTTCCTCGTCATATAGACAGCCGGCCGTCGCATTGATGGCCAAAAGATCGGCCTTGGCAGCACCGACGACGGAAAAGATCGTATCGACATAACGGTCCGTGTTTTCTTTCTTTCTGACAAATTTCATGATTTCACCTTTCTAACTGCTCTAAGATCGCAAATGCGACCGCATAAGTCTTTTCATGTGAGATCGAGATCAGGATCTGATAGTCCTTGTATTCGATCTGCGGTTTTCCTTTATCATCATTTACTATATTGAGCTCATTCATGACAGGCACTTCCTCATCACTGAGTGCCTTGATGATGGCTTCCTTGGCGGCAAAACGTCCTGCAACAAACTGTACTTTCCTTTCTTCCTTCATGGAAGAGGCTTTTTCGATCTCTTCCTCGGAAAGCACTTTAGAAAGAAAAGATTCGCTCATTGCCTTGCGGACCCTTTCGATATCGACGATGTCCGTCCCTATCCCTTTGATCATCTGTAGAGTCCTTTCAGGTCGTTCGTCCTTTTGTTTTTCTTGAGTTCTTCATAGACTGCCTTGAGCTGCTGCTCGTAGCGGTTGGCATTGAAGGATGGGAAAAGATCGATGTCTTTTATCTCATCGGGCAGATACTGTATCTTATGGAAACAGTCGTAGCGTTCATAGGAATACTTCTCGTCATTCGTCAGGCCCACCGGCGTCAGCTTGAGGTATTTTGGCATCTCATAGGCCTTGGAAGAAACGATATCTTCCGCTTTGTGTATGGCATCCATGCCGGTACGTGATTTCGGTGAAAGACACAGATCGATGATGTGGATGCCCAAAGGGATGATCGCTTCCGGGAAGCCCACATATTCGGCAGCCTCACATGCCGCATAGGTCCTGGAGGCAAGCTGAGGATTGGCCAGCCCGATATCTTCATAGGCAATGACCAGAAGTCTTCTGCAGATCGAAGTGACTTCTTCCGCCTGCGCCAGTAAGGCCAGGTAATACAAGGCGGCATTGACGTCCGATCCGCGTATCGATTTCTGTAAGGCCGATAAGAGGTCGTAATAGCCGTCTTCCGAACCGAAAGAACGGTTGTTGATATTCTTGCAGTTGATCGAGACGATGTCTTTTGTGATATGTCCCTCATCCGATAAGACGGCTGAGATCTCTAAGATATTCAAGGCGAAGCGGATGTCGCCGTTGACGCAGTCACAGATCAGCTGCAGCGCATCCTCATCGATCGTGTATTGGTTATTGAGACCTTCTTGTGCTTTCAGGGCATGTTCTATGCCTTGCCGTATGTCTTCATCGGACAGCGGTTCAAACCCAAACAAGTGGCATCTTGAGCGGATGGCCGGATTGATCGAATGGTAGGGATTGGCCGTCGTCGCCCCGATCAGCAGGATCGAACCGTCTTCCACATGCGGTAACAGAAGGTCCTGCTTATCTTTATTGAGGCGGTGCACCTCATCGCAGATCAGGATCAATTGTCCTGACATCTTCGCTTCGATGAAGATCTGGTCGAGATCTTTCTTGTTTCCGGTCACCGCATTGAAGCGTCGGTACGGACGTTTCAGTTCATTGGCAATGACTCTGGCCGTTGTGGTCTTTCCGGTACCCGGAGGACCGTAAAAGATGGCAGAAAACATCTGCCCCTTTTCGACACATTTGCGGATGACACCGTTTTTGCCGACCAGCTTCTTCTGACCCAGGATCTCATCCAGTGTCTTAGGACGCAGTCTATTGGCCAGCGGCTCCCTCATTCTCTTTCTCCAGCATCGGGATCACGTCGCGGATATCATGTGAGTGCAGGAAAGCTTCTTTCCTATCTTCCTCACTGACATAGGCCATATCTTCGATCAGAGCCAGACGGATGCCGGCAGATAAGGCTGCCCTCGAACCGTTATGCCCGTCTTCGAGAACGAGAGCTTGACTCTTATCGATCTTGAAATAGTCTAAGGTCTTCAGATAGATCTCCGGATCCGGTTTCCCCTTTTCCACCTGGTCACCGGTGACGATGTGATCGAAATACTCCAGGATACCGGCATTCTTCAGACACCGGTATGCCTGTTTCTTGTGGGTCGAGGTGGCGATCGCCATCAGATAGCCGTGCTTCTTGCAGTAATCGAGCACTTCCATCGCACCCGGCATCATCGGGATCGGAACGTTTTCGATCGTATAAGCGATGCCTTCGTTCATCAGCCGCATATACTCCTTGATCGGGAAATCTTTTCCCTTGTGCTCCGCGATCCTTCTTTCATAGATGTCCCAGCCGTTGCCCATCAGAGCTGTCAGAAATTCCACACTGATCGGATCTCCAAGCTTTGTGGAGACTTCCACGCCAAGTTTTGAATACATCTGTCTCTCGGAATCCAGAAGCAGTCCGTCCATATCAAAAATAATCAGTTTTATCATAGCAATACCATTATATCTTACATGCCTCGCCAAAAAAGAAAAAGGTACAGCCATCGCTGTACCATATGTACTATTTCTTGGAAAATTCGACCGCAACTCTCGATGCGACTCTGGCGTTGTTGTAAGCCAGCTGCAGGTTGGAAGCCAGGGAATCGCCGCCTGTGAGATCCTTGATCGTCGCGAGCAGGAACGGAGTCGTCGCCTTGCCATGGATCCCCTTCTCCTTGCACATCGCAAGGGCCTGATCGATGACCTTGTCGATGACTTCGTGATCCATCGAATATTCGTGCGGGATCGGATTGGCGACCAAGACGCCGCCTTGCAGGCCAAGGTCCCACTTGGTCTTTAAGATCTGTGCGACTTCCGCCGCATCTTTGACCTTGTAATCGACGCCGAAGCCGGAAGCTTCGCAATAGAATGCCGGGAAGTTCTCCGTCTGATAGCCGAGTACCGGAACACCGAATGTCTCCAGATATTCCAGCGTCAGACCGATATCCAATATCGATTTGCATCCTGCGGAAACGACACAGACATTGGTGTGGGCGAATTCCTGCAAGTCGGCAGAGATATCCATAGTCTCCTGTGCGCCTCTGTGGACACCGCCGATGCCGCCTGTGGCAAAGATACGGATGCCTGCCATGTCGGCGATCAGCATCGTCGTAGCGACAGTCGTAGCTGCCGTCTGGCCGTTGCTCAGATAGACAGCGACGTCTCTTCTGGAAGCCTTGGCGATATTTTTGCCTTTGCACATGAGTTCGAGCTCATCGGCATTCAGACCGACCTTGAGCTTGCCGCCGATGATGGCTGTCGTTGCCGGAATGGCGCCTTCGCCTCTGACGATCTCTTCGACCTTATGGGCGAATTCGATGTTCTCGGGATACGGCATGCCATGGGAAAGGATCGTCGATTCAAGTGCGACGACAGGTCTTCCTTCCTTGAGTGCCTGTTCGATCTCCGGAGTGATCGATAAGTAGTTCTGGTAATTCATAGTTCTTTGTTCTCCTTTATGATCTGCTGCAATAGTCCGATGGACATGTTTTCATTGATCGCGCTGCAGGAACGGATGGCGGCGATGCCCGCCGATAATCCGAGGTCGATGGTCTTTGAGATCTCAAGTCCCTTGACTTCCCCGTACAGGAAGGCTGCCATCAGGGCATCACCGGCACCTGAGGCATTGACCATGTGCTTTTCTTCCTTGAATGAAGAATAGATCCTATTTTCTTCATCCATATAAAAGATACCATCTTTTGACATCGAGATGAGGATCTTTTTGATGCCCTGCTTCAGAAGTTTTTCGCAGGCCTTCTCGATATCTTCCTTATTCTCGACCTTCATATCCGCCAGCTGACCAAGTTCGCTGCGGTTCGGTTTGATGAATTCGAAGTCCTTCACATAAGGACGGATCTTCCTGGCGAAATTATCGGAGATCGGATCGATGTAGATCGGTGTCCTGTCCTTACACACATCGATGATCGCCTCGATCGTCTCATCTGCCAGGGAAGGATCGATCACGACCAGTTTCGCATTGGCCAGCTCCCGTTTCTTGGAATAGATGAAGTCCGGCGATATCGCCTGCAAGACCGACATGTCGCAGACTGCCATATACATGTCGTTGTCGTCGTCCTGCAGCTGGATGAAGATGCCCGAAGGCGATCCCTTGACTCTGATCGAATCGGAAAGATCGATGCCGTTTTTCTTATAGTCTTCTTCGATCATCTTTCCATAGAGGTCATCGCCATAAGCCGTGATCATCTTCGCATTGGCACCCAGCATCGTGAAATTGGTGATGATGTTGTGCATGACGCCGCCGACTGAAGAAACGATATCGGCAGGATGGTCGTAGTGTTTCCTCAGCGGGATCTGCGACTTGCCATAGACATCGACATTGGAAGCGCCGATCCCTACGATGTAGTCTTCCTCATCAGATACGATGTAGCCCTTGCCTAAAAGATATCCCTGTTTCATCAGCGATGAGATATGTACGGCAACTGTGCTTCTTGAGATATTTAACATCTCGGCGATCTGACTTTGTTCGATGGTCGGATCGGCCTTGATGATCTCAAGGATCTCTTTTTCTTTGTTCGTCATATTATTTAGCTATATAAGCACATGTTTATTATAGCACGTCAAAGAAAAAAACATCAAAATATGAGATAATATCTGTAACAGTAAAAGGAGAAACACAATGGCTAAATTTGTTTGTAAAGTCTGCGGTTACGTATACGAAGGCGACGCCGCTCCTGCAGAGTGCCCGGTATGCCATACCGGTTCCGAGAATTTTGAAGAAGTCAAAGGCGAAATGAAGCTTGCCGCTGAACACAAGTTCGGTGTCTATGGCGAAACCGTCAGAAACAACCCGGGCATCCCGGATGTCGACAAGAAATACATCTACGACCAGTTGGTATCCAACTTCAACGGCGAATGCAGCGAAGTCGGCATGTACCTGGCAATGTCCAGAGTCGCTTACAGAGAAGGCTATCCGGAAGCCGGCTTATATTGGGAAAAGGCAGCTTTCGAAGAAGCGGAACACGCAGCTAAGTTTGCGGAGCTCTTAGGAACCGATCTGGAAAAGAACATGACCGCTTCCACCAAAGCCAACCTCAAATGGAGAGTCGACTGCGAATATGGCGCAACCGCAGGCAAGACCGAGCTGGCTGCCCTGGCAAAGAAATACAATCTCGATGCGATCCATGACACAGTCCATGAGATGGCAAGAGACGAGGCAAGACACGGCAAGGCTCTCGAAGGCCTTCTGAAGAGACTGTTCGGCGAATAGTCAGAAACATCATTGCTGTCACACAGGAGGAACGTCGTTCCTCCTTCTTTAAAAAAGGAGGGCTTCATGCCAAGAAAGATCATTCTCGACGTCGATACCGGATCCGATGATGCCTGCGCCATCATGCTGGCACAGCTGCACCCGGACATCGATCTGGCGGCCGTCTGTACCGTCAAAGGCAACCAGCCGATCAACTACACGACGGAAAACACGCTTCGCATACGCGATCTCTTACATGCCGATTTCCCGGTATACAAAGGCTGTTCGGGATCCTTAGTCAAAAACATCGTCTATCCGCGCATCCCGCCGACAGCCAATGCGGATGCCTATGACGAAGAAGGAAACAAGATCCACATCCATCAGGAACTTTTCGACCTGCCGGAATCCGACGGAAGGATCGAAGAGCTCAATGCGCCGAATTTCTATGTGAACTATCTCAGAAATACGAAAGAGAGAGTCACGATCGTGGCTGTGGGGCCTTTGACCAACCTGGCTGTCGCCCTGGTCATGGAACCGGACATCGTGAAAAACATTGAAGAGATCGTCATCATGGGCGGCGGATGGAACATCACCAATGCCACGCTGGCTGCCGAATTCAACATCTACGACGATCCGGAAGCGGCGCAGAGAGTCCTTCATTGCGGCGCAAAGATCACGATGGTACCGCTCGATGCCACCCATGCCGCCTACATCACACAGGATGATTGCGAAGAACTTAAGAAGATCGGCACACCGGCCTCCGTTTTTGCCGCCGACCTGATCGAACGGCGCATCAAAGTCCACGACTATGCCCAGCCTCTGGAGGTGAAGCACTCCTGTGCCCTGCATGATCCGCTCTGCATCGCCTACCTGATCGATCCGTCCGTTCTTAAAAACGTCAAATACTGCAACGTCGAAGTCTCCCTTTCCGGACTTACGGAAGGTCAGACCTGCGTCGACCAGAGAGCGATACAGGAAAACCGCAATGTCTATTTTGCCTTCGACGGCGATCCAAAACGCTTCTCAAAGATCCTCATCGATGCCTTCAGGAAATAAGATATGATCGATATCGACAAAATGAGTGCAGATGATCTCTGCCAGCTGTTTGACCACACATTTTTAAAAGCCTATGCCGTTTCATCGGACTTCGAAAAGCTCTGTGATGAGGCAAAAAAGTATCACTTTAAGATGGTCGCCATCAATTCCTATCCGGTAAAGCTGTGTAAGAAGCTTTTGGAAGGAAGCGATGTTCACGTCGGGGCTGCCATCGGTTTCCCTTTGGGACAGACGACGATAGAGACCAAGTGTTTTGAAACGAAAAAAGCCATTGAAGACGGTGCCGATGAGATCGACTATGTCCTCAATGTCGGAAAGCTCAAAGAAAACGATCTGGAGTATATCGAGGAAGAGATGGAAAAGATCGTCTCCATCTGCCGGGAAAACAACATCCTCATCAAAGTCATCTTTGAAAACTGCTATCTGACAAAAGAAGAGATCGTTAAAGCGGCGCAGATCGCTAGGAAAGTAAAGCCGGATTTCATCAAGACATCGACTGGTTTCGGTACATCCGGCGCAACGGTCGAGGATGTAAAGCTCATGAAAGAAACGGTCGGCGAAGAAGTGAAAGTCAAGGCAGCCGGCGGGATCCGCGACTGGGATACATGTAAAAAGATGATATTGGCCGGAGCCGAGAGGATCGGCACTTCCGCTTCCATTGAAATACTGAAAGGTTTCCAGAATGAAAGAGAGTCTCATCAGTGAGACTCTCATTTTTGTATCGGCTTTACATCTTCTATCAGTGCATCATCCATCTCCTGTTCACTGATGAAGTCATTGTTCAGCATCGTCTGTAAGACCCAGACCTGTCTTTCCTTTGCCAGATCATAGCCATCAGACAGCTGGTAGATGGCCGGTGCATTGGGTATGCCTGCAAGAATGGCCGCTTTGGCTAAGGACAGATCATTACAATCCATCCCGTAATAGCCTTTCGCCGCCTGGCCGATTCCCCAGTAGCCATCGCCATAATAGTTCATGTTGGCATATAAGGCAAAGAGTTCTTCCTTGGAATAATTCCTCTCCAGATCGAACATCAGGAAGATCTCTGCCGCCTTTTCTTCCAATCCGTCGACATAGCCTTCCAGATACAGGTTCTTGGCGATCTGCTCGGAGATGGTCGAACCTCCTTCCACCAGATCCTTATAGCGGACATTATGATACACTGCCCGGATCAGAGCGATCAGATCATAGCCCTTCCTTGTAAAGAAGCGCTTGTCTTCCACGGCGTTGACCGCATTGACGAAGTCTTCATCGATCTGGTCGAACGGCACATAGTCTTCTTTGTCCGTATAGGCTTTTACCGCTTCTTTGATCGGCAGATCTGCGATCTCCCTTCGATAACGGACATAGCCCTGATAGCCCAGAAAACAAAGGCAGGCCATGACCATCAGAAGAAGGACGGAAACTGCTGTCAGCAGCTTTTTCGTCATTGTAAGTTGAGACGCCTGTCAAGGATGTACCAGGTCACAAAGGAGTAGACACCTGCCAGCAGAAGCGGAATGATATAGAGAAGCGGCTGCAGGATGACCAGCTGCGATTGCGGACCGAATTCCATGGAGAAGCGCTGCGGGAACAGGAAGATCCTTAAGATAAACATCAGTACGACGAATACCCCGGCGATCAGCTTCTGGTGTCTGTCAAACAGATGGGCGATCGAAAATGCCGCAAAGAACAGGCAGTCTCCGGCAAGCAGTTCCACCGCACCCAGCAGCGACATCTGCAACAACATCAGATAGAAATCCAGATCGATCGTAAAGATATATTTGAATGCTTCCATAAGATCCCTGAGCGTAGCGACCGTAAAGGCAAAGATCAAAGCGCAGATCCCCAGAACGATCACTTCGACCACTGCCCAGATCAAGGCATTGAAGACTTTGGCCAGGATGTGTATCTCCGTCTTGACCGGTAAGGCAAAGGACAGATAGCCTTCATTCTTTAATAAGCCGTGATAGAAGCGCATGACGGTCATCCAGATCGTGATCGCAAAGGATGAAGACATCGACACGATCCAGGCAAACATCGCGATGCCGAAAACGAAGTTTTTCTCCAGATTGAAACGGATCATCAGCGAACACACCAATGTCAGTGCGATCATCAGTCCGTAGATCGGAAACATGTTTTTTGCCAGTGCTTTGAAATCATATTTGATCAGTTTTCCTAACATGCGAAGACCTCCCTGAAGTATTCATCGACACTTTGTCCTGTGCTTTCCTTGATCTCATCGACGCTCTTGTGAAGGATGACCCTTCCCTGTTTCAGGAAGATCGCTTCATCCAGGACATTTTCCACATCGGCGATCAGATGCGTCGAGATCAGTACCGTCGCATTCTCATCATAATTGGATATGATCGTGCGAAGGATGTAGTCTCTGGCTGCCGGATCGACACCGGCGATCGGCTCATCGAGCAGATAGAGTTTTGCCTTTCTTGACATCGTCAGGATCAGCTGCACCTTTTCTTTGGTGCCCTTCGACATCTTTCTTAACGGCATCTTGAGATCGATGTCCAGGGATCCCAGCATCTCATAGGCCCTGTTTTCATCGAAATCCGCAAAGAAATCCTTGTACATCGCGACCAGTTCCTCACCATTCATATATTCCGGTAAGAAGTTCCTGTCCGGAAGATAGGATACGATCGCCTTGGTCTTTTCGCTTGGCACTTCGCCGCAGATCGTAACGTTTCCTTCACTTGGTACCAGAAGCCTCGCTGCCAGTTTGATCAATGTCGTCTTTCCCGAACCGTTAGGTCCCAAGAGTCCGACGATCCTTCCTTCTTCCAGTCTGAGATCGACCCGATCGAGTGCTCTCAGTTTTCCATAATCCTTGCTGAGGCCTTCACAAACCAATGTTTCCATCATTCATCCTCCCAATTATTGACGGCATCTTTGATCGCAAGATCATCCATGCCCAGGCTTTTCAATCGAACAAACAGTTCTTCGATATAATCCTTCGCCAGTTCTTTGCGAAGTTCCTTCATCTTCTGATCATCGATGCTGACGAATCTCCCGCTGGTCCTTTCGCTTTGTACCAGACCCTGCCGTTCAAGTTCCGCATAGGATCTTTGAACGGTGTTGGGATTGACACCTGCTTCCATTGCCAGATCCCTGACGGCAGGAAGCTTGTCCCCGCTTTCATATTTTCCGGAAACGATGTCGACCTTCATCCGTTCGATGATCTGAAGATAGATAGGCACATCATCAGAAAATTTCCATTTCATAGTTTTACCTTCCTGTTGTATTAATACATTAATACAATAATACATTCATACAATTCCTGTCAATACCTGTTTGACCGAAAAACAAAAAAACATCCTTTCGGATGTGTTTTACCAAGATGGCGTCCATGGAGAGACTCGAACTCCCGACCGTCCGCTTAGAAGGCGGATGCTCTATCCAACTGAGCTACATGGACAGCATAAGTATATTATCATTTTTATTGTCCAATTTCAAATCATTCTTGCAACATCTATAATGGATTTAAGAAGAGGTGTTCCCTATGAAGATCTTACTTATCATACTATGTATCCTGCTGTGTGTCCTTCTGATCGCCGTGGTGCGCACGTTATCTGTACCGCATAAGACTTCCGTATATCATGGCTCGAAGGATGAGAAGCGTTATAACGGCTATGCCCTGAAACTTCAGAAGATGATACAGGTCGAAACCGTCTCTTACCGGGACAGGCCCGATCCTGAGAAGTTCCGCAGGCTGCACAAAGTCATGGAAGAGCTTTTCCCGACCGTCTTTGCACGATGTGAAAAATACGAGGTCGACGGAAACCTTCTTGTCCGTTACAAGGGAAAACACCCCGAAAAACAGCCGATCGTCTTAATATCCCATCTCGATGTCGTCCCTGCGGAAGGTGATTGGACCTATCCTCCGTTTGAAGGAAAGATCGTTGACGGCAAGATCCACGGACGCGGATCCTTCGATGTCAAATGCGGTGTCTTTTCCTTCTATCAGGCAGCCGAAGAGCTCCTCAAGGAAGGCTATGAGCCGGAATGCGACATCTTCCTCGGTTCGAGCTGCACCGAAGAGATCGGCGGCGACGGCGCTTCCAAACTCGTAAAGTGGTTCACCGATAGAAACATCCGTCCGTATATGGTCTGCGATGAAGGCGGTACGATCATCGAAGATCCGATCGGCGGTGTCAAAGGAAACTTTGCAGCCGTCGGCATCTTTGAAAAAGGCTATGGTGATATAAAGATCATTGCCAAAGGCCATGGCGGCCACTCCTCTTCGCCGGGCAGAAACACCCCGATCGCAAGGCTCGCGAAGTTTGAAGCGGAGATCGAACGCAAGTCACCTTTCAAGGTAGCATTCACACCGGCCGTTGAAGGCATGCTGAAAAACCTGGCACCGTATTGCGATTCTTTCCTGCTCAAGATGGTCTTTGCCAACCTGTGGCTGTTCAAGCCGCTCTTGAAAAAAGTCATGCCGGCCATCTCCCCGCAGGCTGCCGCAATGTTACAGACGACGATGTGCTTCACCATGCAGAAAGGCTCCGATGCCTACAACGTCATCCCGCAGGAAGCCTATGTCACAGCCAACCTGCGCTTCATCCCGTTTGAAGGACGAAAGGAATCCATCGCTTTGATAAGGCAGATCGCAGCGAAGTATGACCTTGAAGTCGAAGAAGTCAACTGCTCCGATCCTACGGGATCTCTTGATCTTAACGGTCCGCAATTCGATATGTGTAAGAAGGCCATCGAAAAGGTCTTCCCTGACGTCTGCGTACTTCCATATGTCGTGACGGGTGGGACGGACTCCCGCTTCTGGGACAGATATGTCGATGCCTGCGTCCGTTTCGAACCGGTCAATGTCTCCAATGACCAGCTCTCGAAGATGCATGCGGTCGATGAAAACCTCAATATCGATACTCTGCCGCCTGCTGTCGACTACTACAAGGAGATCATCCGTTTGCAGGAGAGCCGATGAAGATGATGGAACTGAATGACTTTCATACCCGGATCTTCCTTAGCGAAGCAGAAGAAAGCAGAGTCCCCTTCGTGCTTGTCAACACCGGTTACGACGAGGATGAAGCCCTGTTTGAGATCCTGCGGAAACTCTGTGATAAAGGCTTTGCCCTGATCTGCATCGAAACAGACGACTGGAACGATGATCTTTCTCCCTGGCGCTGCGATCCCGTATTCAAGGGTACAGAACCGTTTTCCGGCAAGGCCGATCTGCATCTTGCAAGGATCATCGATGATATCCTTCCCAAGGCGGAAGAAAGATTGGACAAAGAAGGCATCGCCCCTTCGTATCACGCCATCGCCGGCTATTCGCTGGCTGGGCTCTTTGCACTCTACAGCGGCTATAAGACCGATGTCTTTGAAAAGATCGTCTCAGCCTCCGGTTCCCTGTGGTATCCGGATTTCCTGGAATTCACAAGAACCAGACAGATCTCACAAAACATCACAGATATCTATCTGTCCTTGGGCGATCAGGAGTCCCATACCAAAAACAAGCTCATGTCGACCGTCCAGGACAGGACCGAAACGATCGCGAAAGAGCTTGGTGAAAAAACGAAAGTATTCTTTGAGATGAATGAAGGCAATCACTTTAAAGATCCCGGACTGCGGCTTGCCAAAGGGATCGCTTATATACTCAATAACCGATCGGCGTCTTGCCGGTAAACAGTCTTCCCAGATGATTTGCCCATTTCTCCGGATAAAAGGAAGTATAGCGATATCTTCCTTTTTTTCTGTTTGCGATGAAGTGCGGCGAATTGGCCCAGACAAGGGACGGGATGCCGATGATCGGCAGATAAAACGGCCCCAGGATGATCGACTGTATGGAGTGGCCGTACTCGTGGACGATCACTCTTTCATCATCCGTTCCCAAAAACAGAAACATGCCCAAAGACATCGATGCGCTGTCGTTCCATCTCGTGACTAAGGCGCCATAGAAGAAACGTCTTTCTTCTTTCGGACCGGTCAGCAGCACATAGAGCCATACGAAAAGACCCAGGACATTCTGAATGATGCCCCAGGTCATCTGCAATACGTAATAGATCGTTAATCTAATGATCCTCATCAAACAGTTTCTTCAGATTCACATCGAACGGCGGATAGACGATGCCTTTTTCCGTCACGATGCCGCTTAATAATGTATGGTCGGTCACATCAAAGGAAGGATTGTAACACTTCACATCGGCTGGTGCCATCGGCTTTTCGTACCACATGTTCCGGATCTCATCGGGATCGCGCAGTTCGATCTTTATGTGATCGCCATCCGGGCAGTTCATATCGATCGTCGACGTCGGTCCTAAAGAATATACCGGGATGCCATAGTACTTAGCTAAAATAGCCACACCGGAGGTTCCGATCTTGTTTGCCACATCGCCGTTGGCGGCTATGCGGTCGCAGCCTACGAAGCAGGCATTGATCCAGCCGTTTTTCATGACGATCGAAGCCATGTTGTCGCAGATCAGTGTCACATCGACACCGGCTCTCGATAATTCGAAAGACGTCAGTCTCGCTCCCTGCAGCAAAGGTCTGGTCTCATCCGCAAAGACGCGGATGTTCATGCCTCTGGCTTTGGCAAGCAGGAAAGGTCCCTGTGCCGTGCCATAGGAAGTTGCCAGAGGTCCGGCGTTGCAGTGTGTGAGCACGCCATCGCCGTCTTTGAGCAGCGAAAGGCCGTATTCACAGATCCTGCAGCACATCTCGATATCTTCGTTGTGGATGGCAAGTGCTTCTTCTTTCAGTTTTTCAACGATACAGGAAACTTCTTTGTCTTTATTCTCCGTGACGACACTTTCCATGCGGTTCAGTGCCCAGGAAAGATTGACGGCCGTCGGACGGGAAGAATTGAGATATTCCTTGTTTGCCTTGAAGTTCTTATAGAAATCTTCATAGGATTGACCTTCATCCTTCTTGGAAAGGATGTACATCGTATAACCGGCAAAGATGCCGATGGCCGGCGCACCGCGCACTTCCAGCTTTTTGATCGCCTGGTATGCGGACTCGAGGTCATCGATCGTCTTATATTCCAGCGTATTGGGGATCTTCACCTGGTCGATGATCACGACACTGTTTTCGTCTTCTGATAAGGCGATGTTGTCGGTGATGCCGACGGATTCGATCTCCTTTTTTATCTTATTTAAACTGACTTGGATGTTTGACATAGAAGTCTTCTTTCTCCTTCAGCGTCTTGAGCTGATGATCTTCTTTGTCATCGATCAGATCGTAAATATCTTCGAAGATGTGATCCCAGCTGAAGAACTTGTCAGGATCGACACCAAGATAGTCACAGATCTTCTCACAGCCGTCCGGTACCACCGGATGGGATAAGACAGCTGCGACTCTGACCATATAGAAGGCATCGATCAGCGTCTGTCTGATATTTGCCTCGTCATTGGAGTTCTTTGACCAGAACTTGGAAGCGTTGCGGATGTAGGAATCCAGATCGTTCATCACCTGGTGGAGCTCAAAACGATACATATGGCTTTCGTAGTTTAAGATCGTACGTTCGGCGATCTGCTTGTACTGCTCGGAGACTTCGCCATACGGCAGCTTGCCGTCGAAGTACTTCTGTGCCGAATAGAAGCAGCCTCTGACCAGACGGTTGAGGACGTTGGTATAAAGATTGCCCTGCGCCAGGACCGGATCCGGTTCGTTGGTGTTTGCTTCCGGATTGAGCGGCTGCGGCATAAAGGAGACCGACTTGTTGCCTAAAGCCAGCGAGATGAAGTGGGCCCTTAACTGATCGGCCGTATAGTAATTCAATAAGTCGGCTGCCATCGGCGGTTTGATCGAACCGGAAGAAGAAGCCTTCTTATCCAAGAACAGGATGTGGTGGTTGGCGACCAGTGTCGTCAGTTGCAGATCTCCGTCTTTCGGATGGATGGTGAGATCTTTGGAACCCTGCTGGGCCATCCATAACGGCATTTGGGCAACGCCATAGAAGTAGATGTTGTCCTGACCGATGAACTGGAAGACATTGGCCTCCTTGTCGCACCAGTATTTCTTCCATTCGTCATCCGGCATGCCGAGCCTTTTGAAATAGGCCTTGGTGAAAGAGATCGGTGCCCATAATGACTCCGGCCATACCCAGACAGTGAGGTCTTCCTCATCTTCGAGCTTCGGCGCTTTGACGCCCCATTCGATGTTGCCCGTCAGTCTTAACGGGACCAGCGTCTTACCGGTACGGTAGTGGATATTGGCTTTCGTCAGGATCGGGCAGGCCTTCTCACGAAGTTCCAGCTTGTCGAAGGTGACGATGAAGGAACCCTTGATGTTTTCAAGGTCGGAATTGCTGTGTTCCGGAAGTTCGTTTTCGATGGCCTTGTACTGTTCCAGGAACTTTTCCTGGATGTAGATGACCGGCGCACCGAGAGATTCTTCCATCGTTTCGGCAACGATCCTTCTGACATTCTTTTTCTTCTTGATGTCTTCGACGTATTCTTTTAACAGATCATTGAATTCCGTGAGCTTGAAGTACCAGTTGGTGACATCGCGCATCTCCGGAGTCTCACCGGATAAAGTGGATTTCGGGTCGATGAGCTCTTCCGGCATATACTGGTGGCCAAGGTCACACTCATCGGCATAGCCCTTCTCCGACTGGCAGTGTTCGATCGGACATTTGCCGACGACCTGACGGCCGTTGAGGAAGCAGTGATATTTCGGATCATAGAACTGTTTGGTGACCAGTTTTTCCAGCCAGCCGTTCTTGTATAAGGTGCGGATGAATTCATCCGTCTCTTCTTCATGGACTTTCTTCGTATCGCCTAAGCCCGAGGCACCGAAAAGGTTCAAAGAGATCTTGTAGTCTCTCAAGGTCTTTTCCTGTGCTTCATGATTCTCTCTGACGTAGTCTTCGATCGTTCCTTTGTAGCCTTCCGATTCGACTCTCTTGCGATAGCCTTCTGCGATCGGTGAGCCGTAGCAGTCCGTACCGGATACGAAGACGACATTGTCTTTGCCGATGCGGTCTCTCAGAAAACGCGCAAAGACGTCGGCATGTACGAACATTCCGCCGACATGACCGAACTGAAGTGTTTTATTGCCATACGGCATACCGCCGGTAACGACGGCGCGTTTTGGAAATACAGGACGTTCACGTTCCATAATCTGTTCCTCCGAAAAAATAAATTCTTAATTATTATAACAAGACTTCCCGCGATCCGCTTCTACAGATCGTAGTAAAGGCGGAATTCGGCAGGATGCGGTACCTTTTCGATCTCATCGTGTTCCTTTTCGATCGCCTTGATCCAGTTGTTCAGAAGTTCCTCAGTAAACACACCGCCTTCAAGCAGATAGTCGTGATCTTTCTTCAAAGCTTCGATGGCTTCCGGAAGCGATGCCGGCAGATGTTCGAGCTTCGCCTTTTCCTCATCGGAAAGCTTGTAGAGATTGAAATCGAACGGACCCCAGTTGTGGTCTTTCGGATCGATCTTGTTGCGGATGCCGTCAAGTCCCGCCATCAGGATCGCCGCATAGGCGAAGTAAGGATTGCAGGTGGCATCCGGATTGCGCAGTTCAAAACGCACGACATCCTTGCTTTTGGCGTAGGACGGGATGCGGATGACCGCACTGCGGTTGGCTGAGGCATAGCCGATCGTGACCGGTGCTTCAAAGCCCGGGACCAGTCTGCGATAGGAGTTGGTGGACGGGTCGGTCAGAGCACACAAGGAACGAACATGTTTTAACAAACCGCCGATGAAATACATCGCCGTTTTCGACAAGTCGGCATAATTGCCTTTTTCATAGAAGACGTTCTCCCCGTCTTTCTTTAAGATCATGTGCACATGCATGCCGTTTCCCGCTTCTCCGGCGATCGGTTTTGGAAGGAAGGTCGCCGTCTTGCCGAACTGCTTTGCCGTATTTCGTATCAGATATTTGCTTAACATCGTCTGATCGGCAAGCTTGCAGACTTCCGCAAGTTCCACTTCGATCTCCATCTGGCCGCTGCCGCCGACTTCATGGTGATGATACTTGACCTTGATGCCGCAGTCCTTCATCTTTTCGCAGATCGCATTGCGCAGATCGAAGTTGATGTCACTTGGTAAGTCATAGTGATAGCCGCCTTTGGGAAGTGTGTGATAGCCGTCACTCCCCTGCATAGCGGAAGACCATTCGGATTCATAACTGGTCAGACGCTCTGATACCTCATTCGGAGCGATCTTATATTCCATGGCATCGAATACGGAGAATTCGTATTCCGGTCCGATGATCATCTCATCGGCCACGCCTTCTTTCTTCATCAGATCGACAGCTGCCTTGATGACGTTTCGCGGATACTGTTCGAAACGGTAATTGGTCTCTCCGATGCAGTAGACATTGGCCATCATCGAGATGGTCTTTGCCTTGGCAAAAGGCTCGAGATACGCCGAGGAAAGATCGGGATAGAAGACCATATCGGACTTCTCCACTCTGGCATAGCCGTAGTTGGACGCATCGAAACCGATGCCGTCTTTCATAAGCCCTTCATTCAGGCGTTCCGCCGGAATGGAAAGATGACGGAAACGTCCTCTGAGATCGACGAGCTTCAGGTCGATGAATGCCACTTCGTTGTCTTTGATGTATTGTTTTGCTTCTTCGATATTTTTGAACATATTGTTTCTCCTTCCTTTATTATATGAAAACTAAGAAATAAAAGAAGCCCTTCAGAAGAGCCCCTTTAGTACATCATCAAACAGCAGATTCAGGATCGTTTCATCGAAAGATGAACCCAGATAGTAACATCTGCCTTTTCCATATTCCTGAACGCAGGCTGCCGCATAATCGCCATAGGCGTTGTCTTTGTAAGAGATCAGTTCCTTCGCTGTTGTCAGCTTGAGCGATTCTTCAAACACGCTGCCAAAGCCGATGTTTTCACCATAGCGGCAGACAGTCTTCTGTCCCTCCAGCAATGATTCATGTTCCTCGATCATACAGCCGCAAAGATCCTCGAGATCGACCGGCAGACGCTTGCCGAAGATAAGATTGTTGTCCGTATCTTTCCAGGCACTGCGGGCTGTCAATATGGCGATGCCGCCATTTGCGACATAGTCTTTCAGTTTTTTCTTGAACGCATCGGACATGATGATCATGTACGGCAATACGGCCACTTTATAGCCCGAAAGATCTTTGGAAGAATCGACGATGTCGCAGACGATCTTCCTATGATAGAACTGTGAATAGAACTTCACGCATTCTTTCTCGTAAGAGAAGACATCGGACTGCCTCTGTATGGCCATGGATGACTTGGAATCATAATCATAGACGATACAGACATCGCCTTTTGGTTCGACGACCGGTTTTTTCTTCGCCTCTTCAAAGAAAGATCTCGTTTCATAATACTTCCTGCGTTTCACGTTATCGGCATCCACGATACCGAAACAGAACTGTTCCGCACCCTTGATATAACCGCGGTAACGGAAGAAGATCAGACTTTCGACGCCCTGATCAAGAGAGCTCAAAGCCCACTTCTTTGCCTCTTCAGGTTTCGGTGCATAGCCGATATCGTTGTGTCCCTGCTGGCCCATGATGGATTCGGTGACCCAGAACTTCTCACCTTTGAAGCCTCTGGCAAAATCCACGCTGAAGGCAAGCTCCTCTTCGCTTAACGGTGCTTTCTGGCCGCCCCAGACCGGATAGTTGTTGTAGGAGACAAAATCCAAGGTCTTGGCCACATCAAATGGCGAGAAGGCTTTGTTGATGATGCCGCCTTCAAAGTCATGAGTGACCGGATGTCTTTTGTCGTATCTTCTTACCGCATCGCAAAGCGCTTTGATATAATCGACGGCAGTCTTGTTGCGGAAGCGATAGTATTCCAGACGAAGAGACGGATTGTGCGGAGTGAAGGCAGGTTTAGGAAGCGGGATCTGTTTGAAATCCGAATAGGTCTGGCTCCAGAAACAGGTGCCCCAGCGCTCATTGAGCTCATCGATGTCTTTATATTTTTCTTCCAGATAGGAAACAAATCTCTTCTGACAGCTGTCACAGTAACAGACATCGGACCCTTCATGTCCGAGCTCGTTATCGACCTGCCAGGCAACGATGGCTTCTTCATCCTTGTAGTGATCCGCCAGCTTTTCCGCCAGAGCGACTGCCTTTGAAATATAGTATTCATTGCCATAGCAGTAACCTCTTCTGGCACCGTATGGCTGCGCATATCCTTTTTCATCGACATTCATGACCTCAGGGTGTGACTCATGGAGCCAGGCAGGCATCGTGGCAGTCGGCACGCACATCATGACCTTAAGTCCGTGCGCCTTTGCCTTTTCGATGACTTCATCAAAGAAGGAGAAATCGTATTCTCCGTCTTTCGGCTCAATTCTGTCCCAGGCGAAATCGGCGATGCGGATCAGATTGGCGCCAAGTTCTGTGATGTCCTTGAGATCTTCATCGACATGTTCCATCCCCCACTGTTCGGGGTAATAATCGACTCCCAGATATCTCACTTCAAACCTCCGTCCAGCAGACGATAGACTGCTTCTTCATATTCTTCCTTCGCCATCATGTAAGCTGCCGCATGGCCGCATCCTTCGATCAGATGCAGTTCTTTTGGCGAAGAACAGGCTTCATACATCTTTTCCGACATGGAACAAGGAACGAAGTGGTCCTCCTTGCCATGGATGAAAAGGATCGGGATATCGGTATGAGCGACACACTCCTCACCTATCGAAGTATTGAAACTGACACCGGTGATGATCATCGACCAGAACCAAGCCAGATAGCCGAACGGGAAGTATGGCATATGATAGACATCTTTGATCAGATATTTGGAGATGTTGATGATGGAATCGAATCCGCAGTCATCGATGATGCCTTTGACGTTCTTTAATTTCGAATCGGCACAATGGATGACCGTCGCACCGCCCATGGATACGCCATGTAAGTAGATCCTCGGTTCATCGTACATCTCGTTGATCAGATCGACCCACTTTGCCACGTCTCTCTTGTCGTGTTCAGAGAAGCCGAGATACTTGCCTTCCGATTTGCCATGGGCACGGTCGTTCAAAAGAAGGATGGTCGATCCTCTTTTGAGATAGATATTGACTCTGTCCGCAAAATCTTCCTGCATGGAAGATTTATAACCGTGGACGCAGATGACGACTTCTTTGGGATCACCTTCGATCAGATAGCCGTAAAGCTTCAGATCATCGAAGGAAGTGATCGAAAGTTCCTTTAACGGAAGCTTGTCGAACTTCTCGATCATCGGTGCCCGATAGGCGTAATACCTTGCGGCCGTCGGACGCATCAGATCGGTAGGCGAATCGATGGAATCGGGATCCAGGGCTGAGGTCGTATCGCCCTTATTCTGGTCGTTGTAAAGAAAGACCGAATTGAAAATGAAGAATCCTGCCGCCAAAGCAAGAAGCAGCAGGATGATAAGTACCAGTAATACCCAGAACATCTTAATCTACCTGGACATTCTCCAGATCGACGCCCTTGGTCTCTTTGACGCGCAGCATCATGATGACAAGTGCGATCGCCATCAAAGGCAGGTATGCGATCGTTAAGACCATCGGCAGGTTGGTGGAACCGGCGATCATCGTAACGACGTTGTTGTAGACCATATTGAAACCGACACCGAACATGCCGATCAGCTGCATGGATCCGACGACGGAAGCACGCATCTGGGTCGGTGTGGACTCGGAAGTGATGACAAAGAAGATCATATCGGAGATCGACCATAAGCCGGCGATCGAGATACCGTAGGCAAGACCCATGATCCAAGGATTCAAAGGACGGATACAGCCATAGGCGAAGATGCCAAGTCCTACCGCGGCCCATAAGCCGAGGATCAGAGCGGACTTCTTACGTCCCAAAGCATCGGTGATGAAACCGCCCAGGATCGTGAAGACACCGTTGATCAGAGGATAGAACATCAGGATGATATTGATCGCATCGGTCGTCATGACGCCATTGTATTTGCCGGCTTCCAGCATCGGCTGATACTTGCCGGTATAACCGGTCGAGAACATCATCAGCAAGGCGACTAAAGCGATGGCTCTTGTCTGTTTGTGACCGAGGATATATTTGAAAGCATCCCATACGGAAACAGCCTTTTCTTTTTCTTTTTCTTCGTTGGCACGCTCTTCCTTGATCGCTTCGATCCTTTCTTCTTCGCTGCTTCTCAGATATTTGAGCCTTCTTTGCGTGAAGACAGGAGTTTCAGATACGAAATAGATCGCGGCAATGCCGATCAGGAAAGCCAGGATGATCGGAATGATGAAGACATTGCGCCAGGTGCTCGGTACGGCATCGTTGACGAAGAGCTTGACGAAAAGACCCAGTGAAGATACGGAGATCAGTGCCAGACCCTTGGTGATCGAACAAAGCTTTGCGCGATGCTCCGTCGGAGCACATTCCATGATATAGATGACCTGCACATCGTTCGGCGTGAAGAAAGTCAGAACGACCGTACCGATGATATAGACAGCGACGGATCTGGAAATGATGCACAGCAGCATGCCCACACCCATACCTAAAGTGTTGATGATCAGGAATGGTTTTCTGCCCCAGCGGTCTGCCAGTGACTTGTAGAACGGCGAGATCAGATAGGACAGATAGCCGGCCATCGTGACGAAGCCCAGCGTAGCCGTAGCCTTATCGTAATCCGAAGAAGGATAGACGACATTGAACAGATCGCGGATGGTCTGAACTTCAACGACGCCTCTGACGGAAGAAGCCAGTTCATCGACGATGTAGACGATACTCAATACGACGATCAGTATCGCAAAATAGTGCTTGTGATTGTGAAAAGCTTCGGCCTTCTCCAGACGTTCCAGCTCACGCTTTTCTCTTTCGATTTTTGTCATGTGATACAAAATCTCCTTAAATGTAACCTCTTTCATTATAGCGGAAATCATCCCTGTTGGACATCAAATCGTCTTTACATAACAAAAGGATATTTTAACTTCCGTATGGGTGAAATATATACGTATTCCAATAAGTACATACCCGGTAATAAAGAAGGATCTTCATGAGCTGTCCGCATAAAAGAAACATATGAATATAAGACCAAAACCGGATCCTCTATATACCGATGGCTGATCAAATAAGTCAGTATAAACCGCGTTATCTTTCAAATGATTATCTCGATCTGACCAAACTGATGTCGATCATAAACATTCCGATCAAGAGCCGGATGAAGGAAGCACAAGGCAATAATCCATAAAGAAAAGAAGATCCTGTAAGGCAGTAATGCCTGCAGGATCTTACTTATTTGTTTTTAGTTTTCTGGCATGTCACCTACACGGAAGTCTACATTACCGGCAAAAGTTGCAGTCAGCGGCTATTTTGCGATATCTTCAGGAACAGGATCGGAAACTTTTGATGTCAGCATTTCCGGATGTTCCAGGATGTATTTCAACAATTTCAGTGACTTGGCGAAATAGAAACCATCCGCGATCCTTTCATCGAGCGTGATGGTCATTTTCACCTTGTCTCTTCCCTCTTCCTTGTACATCGTACCGATCGTGCCCATCATCGAATTGGTCCCGAAGTTGGACAGATGATGGTAGCAGTTGTCGGCGCCGATCGAACCTAAGTTGGACAGAAGGCAGGTCGTATAGTTGGGATCGCCTTTGGCAAGATCTTCCGGATAGATGCCATGGTACTCCATCCGCGATAAGATCCAGAAGAAGATCTCCAGAACGAATCTTGGAAGTTTTCCTACCAGTTCCATCGTCTTGTCCAGGGAATTGGTACCGGAACTTCTCGCCTTCTTCACATCGCCCAGGATGATCTTTGAGACCCGATCGAGGTCCATGTCTCCATCGACTTTCAAAGTCATCAGGGTCTCCTGTGCCTCATCGGCAAATTTCTGCTTGGCGACGAAAGACAGAGTGATGTCGTTCCTCTGCCAGAACTTTCTGCCCGCAATAAAGATGTTCATCTTCGGACGGTGGTAGATCGTCTTGGCGATCGCCATGCAGATGCAATGGAAAAGTTTGTAGTTTGTCCCTTGTTCCTCGTTGTGCTTTTTGATGAAACTTAACAGCTCTGTGATGTCAAAGGTCACTTCGGAAGAAACTTCCGCCTCCGTGCGCTTTGGCATGACGTAAGGAACGATCGAATGAAACGGATCGGGATCGTTCAATAAGACAGCGTCTTTTCTTCTCATAACAGGCCTACGAAAGAACGGATACGTCCGTCAGAATCATTGACATTGACACCACGGATCGCCAGGCCGTCCGTGATCTCAGCACCTTTCAGAACGCCCTGCATCTCAAGCAAAGAGATGCCGAAAGTGCCTTCGTCATTGGTGCAGAACGGATAGACGATCTTGCCGGAAAAATCATAGGACTCCAAGAACGTGGC